>Ga0131853_10015886_pt1 | contig 13758 bp, 12 predicted proteins | sample TergutLab28metaG_FD_92764 | JGI IMG/M metagenome (GOLD analysis project Ga0131853, IMG submission 92764) | Labiotermes labralis P1 segment gut microbial communities from Petit-Saut dam, French Guiana - Lab288 P1 (version 2) (version 2) | ecosystem: Host-associated > Arthropoda: Insects >... | reverse complement strand
TGTTGTAGTTGTGTGTATTGTTGTCGTCTTATGTGTATTTGTTGTACTATGTGTGTATTGCTGTTTTTACTTTAGATGCCGTACTGCTGGCCAGAAGTCAGTATTCGGAAGATCGTGCGACCGGCCACCTCGACACAGGTTTTTCTTGGTTTCCCTGTGTCTATAAGGAAATGCTGAGATGGTCTCCAAGATTCCAAGTTGGCACTACATGCTTCTCATGTAGCCCTCCCGACTTAAATTTATTAGCAATCAAATTCATATTTTGTATACATGTAAAATAACCACTGCCACCGGGTGACAACCAAATTGCAGTTAATAATAATAATAAAACATGTGGAATATTTGAACAAATTTAGAGGGTGAGTGAATTGTTGTTGGTACACAACGAATGGCACTGCATTTTATTACTCATCCGCCAGCCCTTCACGGGATATCTTTGTGATTATCTTGTGTTCTGGACCCAGCAGTTCCTACAGTAAATTTTATTCCCTCAAAGGGATTCTGACGTAGAAAAGTTAGCACAATTTTAACCGAAATTAATTCGGAATCGTACGAATTGCCTTATCATAAAGCATTTCAGTGGCTTGGCTCTGGAATTGTACTATCAAGATTTTTTGCCGTCTGAGAAGAAATTTTGAAATGCAGCCAACTTAACTGTTACTACAGTTACCAACACTGAATGCCGTTAAAACCCGGTCCCATTGCATACGTAACAAAACACTTGACTGATTTCAACCCCAGTTTGCAAGGCAAACCTGAACTTCCATGCCATCTCTGTGCAAATATAACGTCTTGCAGGCAAGAAAAAAAAAACTTTAGGAAACTAAAAATATGATGACTTTTATTCATTTTCTGTTTTCTGAAACCATGAATGTAGAACACGAATCACCGTTTCCTAAAACTCCACCAAAATTTAGTTCGCGGTTTAAATTTGCAGTGCCAAGGCTTTTCCGGTGAACTCGGTGTGCTTAGCAGGAGAATAATAGCTTTACAGAAACATTCTGATAAGAAACTCTAAGAAGAGACACTGGATTTTGAACTGGTTTTAACAGATTTTACCACAATGACGCACTGAAAAACATGTTCCAAATGGAAGTTTGATAAATTTACTTATGTGTGTGCCATTATAGCACACTACCCGCACATCTGAAGCGTTGAATGTGGCTGTTACAGTGATTGCTGCGAATTACTTCTGGGGAGGGGGTAGGAAATTGTGGAATTAAATTCGTGAAACCTAATCACAAGTCTCCTGAAGATCGTCTGAAGTCACTATCACACAGCATTGCATATAACCGACTTTTAGTCACTTTTATTGATAGGTAAAACAATTTTTGAACCGTTGCTGGACGTTGTTTTATCACGAAACCATCAGTTTCACTCCCACTAGCAACTGCAGATATAACAGTGAAGAAGTTAAAAAATCAAATTCTTACTTATTCCTCCTTAATGACGAATCATAAATTGTTTAATTGCTATGAATGCTATTACGTATCTCTTTTGTTAATGAGTTTGACTTATTTGCATACGCCCCACAACAAGTGTGGCACACTTCTACTGTACGAGATTTGATGGCCATTTGCAACATTGTATTTACCACTGCTGCACACTACTTCCTGTCATATATCTGTAATTGTGTAATATCCTGAAAAAAAATTTTTTTTTGAAACGTACAAAATTACAGTAGCTATGTGTCGATGGTCCGATTCTGAAGTGTTAAAGTAAATCCGGATTCGGTTCGCAGATGAAAGAGTTTGAAGAATTCCTCGCCTACAGCACCTGATTGCTGTATATTTGAAATATTAGTACACTAAAAAAATGAAAAAATTGTGGTGGTGGGGTTTGTGTCAAAATCCGAAGTAGAGTAAATGCATTTGCAGATAAATGTAGATTTTTTTTTGTATGAAGTGAGGAGAAGAGAGATATGTATACAGCTACATAATTTCTTAAACTCAGCACCAGATGGAGAAGATTATCGAGTTTGTGACCAGCAGATTTTCTTCTTGTGTGAGTGTGTTTAATAGCAGATAGATCCGAGGATTTTTGGAAACCTGTTGGGTGGACGCGGCGACAAAAATAAAAGAATATCCCTTCCGAAAATCGGAATATGGTCTTCTACCTCAAAGAGAATAATCTTAACCTACCGACTGATGTATCTGCCTATGTTTCCTTTCTGTTACGTTTTATAGGTATAAGAGAAACATTTTACCACTTTTAGGCAACACCTTCCAGTTGCGGTAGTTAATCAGTAGAAATCCAAATCAACACAGACACAACATTTGAATGCCCTAAAAAGGTAAATCAGTCCCATTACAGGTCCGAGGTGCCCAGAGGTTTCCAGGAAGTTAAGGATCCCAGATTACGTGACAATGGCCCAGGATGGTGGTAAAGTTCTCAGCCCTACGCACCGGCCGCTTTTACTCCCACGAAATACTCCTGGTAGTCATTTCATTTAGAGGCTGAGTCGACCCGAGGACCATAGTGCGATCGGAAGGATTATCTCAATGAAAAATTCCAACAAAACCATCTGGAATCGAATCAGAGACCTTCCAACATAAAACACAGCACCTTAACCACTGTGATACCGCGGTCCCCATCTGAAGGCCATACATACGTTTATTTACTTTCCTACCACAAGATTCAGCCCTTCTTTCGGCCATCATCAGGTAGAATGCACAAGTACGTAAATGGAAGAGTGTGTTATGGAAGAGGTCTCTGCTTCAAAATTAGTTAATGTTTATGTTTTCTTTGTGTGAACTTAAATCGCTACTGAACAATTTTACTAGTGTTCTGTGTGCTTGTGAAACGCGCTGATTTACTGTGAGGGTAGAATGGAAATTGCCAGCCATCGAAAAGAAAGTTTTTACGAAAACAGTTCTACTTATTGTTGTTGGAGAACCAGTAACAAACGCCAGTGGTTGAAACAAAGAGATTTTGCCACATATAATAGCATGAAAGTAAAGAACTCTTTCTACAAAAAATACTCAAATACACATGGCCAGTTCGCAGTTATAGATATTTTCATTGCAAACAGGAAGCTATCAGAACTATTCCTAGATGTGAGAGTTTACAGAGGGAGTGATATTGGTTCAGATCACTTTTTGACTTTGGCTGAATTAAGATTTCCACAAAAGTGGTTAGGTTTACCCAAGAACTCTACATGCAAAGGAAATGTACTTCGCTATAAAATTATATTACTCAATGACGAAAGCACACGATGGCTATACAAATGAAGAATTCAACAGGAACTATAAGAAATTCCAGAAAGCAGCAATATTTTTTTGGAATGAAGGAGCCTGTGATTAGTATGGTTAGTAGTTAGGTTTATTGTTGGTAAGTGTCTTGAATTTATGATTACTGTCAGAGGTACTGCTACTGTCCCTGGTCGGATTAGTTTTGTAATTGTTTCGATGATGACTATGAATGTTATTATTATTGCTGGTGTGCCTTGAGGCACTAGGCGTTCGAACATGTGGTTTGTGTTTTTGATTTATCCAAATAATATAAATCTTACTCACAAAAGTAATGCTAAGATTAGTGGAAGAGTTAGGTGTCTTGTTCTGGTGAAGATGTACGGAAATAGTTCTAGGACGTTGTTCGTTAGGATTACGAGGAACAGCAAAATTAGAATGATGAATTTCCTTTGTTTTCATTTCCTTTTCCTAGGATTGTTTTTATTCCTTTTTTAGTTTATTCATTAGTAGATAACTGCGTTATTTCTAGCGTTGCACAACTGCCGAAACATCAATACTGTCTTCCACATAGTCAGACATATTTGTCGAGGCGTAAACTATGGATTACTACTGCGAAAACCACACATCAGAGGAGCTTATCTATTCTTCGTATGTATTTACTTACAAATTGGAAGAAATGTTTACTATGGATAATGTAAACTAGTACACATATGACCGTTGGAGTAGTTGTTTTATTCCTAACCATAGCAGAATTCATAAAATACTTATATACGCATTCCTTTTATTATGTAGATAAATTTTTTATGTGTAAAGATGATTTATCTTACGGTTTTTGTCAAATAATTTTAGTATTTTTCACTTTAAATTTGTATATTTCTATAGTTATGACTTGTCCCGCATCCTTCTGTCTTTATGACTCACTAATGGATCCATGGAATGTATATATGTACGTAAGTATACATTAAGCATAACCCCACAGACATCAGACCAAAATCTGGGAAAATACAAAGCATGTACACAGAAAAAAAAATTGAGAATATGGAATGTTGAAATAAAATTAAATGTACAACAGAAACATTTAGCGCTACAAGAAGTGTTTTCAAACATAGACCATAGAAAATGAGATTGAATATAAGTGTAGAAGAACCATTGCGAAAAGAGAAATCGGAAAAACACGTCGCTTCTCCTGGAAACAATTTATATCGCACTTAGAATCCAATTTATACAAAATAAAACCAAAGACATTGAAACTATAAAAACATAGGAACAAAAATATTAAAGAATCAGCAAATATAAAGCCTGGTTCAAATAAAGAAATATTTTTACATTATTGTAAGGAATTATGGAATAATAACTTTCTTCAAGAAAATTATTGGAACACAGAAAATCTTGACGACGAAAAAACAGCAATGAATGAATAGAAAGGGCACTAAAAATGGAAAATTTCGTAGCTGAGTTAACTTTAATTCTGTACTTTGTAAATATGGGGCAGACTCATTTCATGAGAGACTACTGTTTGCTTCATAAGGTTTATATGATTGGAGAAATTCCGAGAGACTGGAATAACAGTATTATCTTACCTATATTCAAGAAAGGTGACACACAAAAGGCGGTAAACTATAGACGAATTAGCCTACTTCATGCATGTAATGAACTATAAAGTAAAATTTTAAATTAAAAAATGAAAACACGAGAAGAAAAGGTCCTTTTGGAACGCTAGAATGGATTCCGTAACGACAGATCTTGCATCAGTCCATTGCTGGCATGGAATTACTTATAGGAAAAAGAAGAGAATTGAATTTGGAAACCGTTTAGTACTTCTTGTTTATGTGAAAGCCTCTGACAAGTTTAAAAGACAAGAATTGTTTGAAATATTACGAAACAAAAATATTGGGTCCGGTAAAAAAACCTGACGATTTTTAAGTTACAATAAAATGAAAATTATACTATCTTTTTGCGTGAATTTATTACTAAAATTATCTTTATCTCAAATCATTTTAATTACAGTATTCACTTCCTGAATATAGTGTCTGTGAGGTGGCGTCCCTTGTTGTCAGCACATTCCCGCAAGCGGAGGACTTCTGACAAAAGCCTGACGCAATCGTTCGATGTTCTCAGCAGTTCTAAGTGAAGGCTCTCTTGCTGGACGTTTCCTTTTTGCGGCAGACTCTGTTTCTCTGCAGTTTCTCACCCACAACAGTACAGTATTGCCACTAGGGACACTGTCGCTCCGATGAATATTGAAGTGCCGACGAAATATCCGCTGAGTCACAACGACAGAACCGTTGTTTTAGAAATACGTCTCCACAGCGAAAGCCCGATGCTGTACAGACCAGCACTCCATGGCAACTGATATGCTTTGAGTCTCGCTAGAAGGGCGCTCAAGGACAAATTCTCCACGCCAACGATTCCACTCACAACTGTGTTGCCAAATCGTCAGGTATTTCTGCCGGACTCTGTATTTCCAATTTGTAATTAAAAGGTATAATTTAAATTCATTCTGGAAACAAAATACAATAAAGATAAACAATCAATTATAAAAAGAACACGCAATTAATCACGGAGTCAGACAAGGCTGCCCTTAATAACCCACACTATTCAACATTTACATGAATGAAATAATAGTAAAATTGCTATAGATTTACACAACAGATATTACTTCATAAAACAGTAGAAAAATAAACGCTCTATGTTTTGCAGAAGGTCAAGTCAAAATAGCTGATTCAGAGGATAATTTACAGTTAGAAGTTTTCACATTACAAAATATGGCAAACAATTTTGGAATGGAAGTATCACCAAAAAAATCCGAGTCGATGGGTTTGTTAGGACAGACCGAGAAAGATGTAAAATCGTCGTAAATAACAAATGTTTACAAAAAGTAAATTTTTAAATAATTCTGAAATTTTCTATGAAAATGAAAATGATGTTAAAAAAACTAGCAACATTTGCTCAAATAATGGGAATTCTAAACAACACATTTAAACCAACTTTGTTCCAAAAATATTCACGAATAAAAGTATATAATGTACTGGCTCTTCCATTATTTTATATGGAAGCGAAATTTGTACCCTTAGATAAAAGGATAAGAAATGATTGACATTAATCGAGATGAAGTTTTCCAGAAGAACAGCCGTGTACACCCTCCTTGATCACAAGAGCAATGAAGAACAATTTTGGTAGAGTTGAAAGTAGAACCAGATGACAAGAAACTAAGAAGTTACACTTGAAATTTGTTACGACATGTAGCAAGAATGAACATCGTAAGGATACCAAAAATGATGCTGAATTGCAGACCGAATGGAAGAAGACGACTTGGAAGACCTTTGAGGGGACTGTTAGACGAGGTCGAAACAGGTCCACAAAGGCCTATCTCGTTACGTATGATAATGATGATGATGCTGTTGCTGTTGGTCCTGCTGATGATGATCGTTGTTCTAAAGATATAAATTGCAAATATGGAATGACGAAAAATTTCTTCGTAATTCATTTCGTGATTGACGCAGCCAAATAGTATTTTCAGGACTGCCAGTTTGAAACGGTGACCAAGTGTTAGGCATTAGCTAAGACTGCAGATAGTGGAATGGCAAGCTACATAAACATATTACTCATATGTCGAGATGAAGATAAAGTTGTCTCTGTTCATGTCTTGTGCGTGTCATGAAGGCTTATGTGTAGGTGGAGGTGTAGCTCCACGCATTGTTAACCTCCACACAGGGTGGAGGTGGCTGGTCAGCCTCACGTCCTCTTTACCACCGAGGAAGGTCTTCCCGCCTGTAACCAGCCTGTAACCAATACATAGGAGCTTCTGTGGGCTCCAAAGCCGGTCTGTACCTTTTCGAGAAGAAAAAAGTTTCTTGCATCTGCCGGGAACTGAATCAAGACTCCTCGATCTTCCATCCTTACAATAGTCCCTATATCAATACGCTATTCTGTCTCCAGTGTTCATGTGTATAGGGACTAATATTGAAACAAACCTAACCGCTATGTGTTGTGTTGATGCGAAGGTAACTGAACGGATGCACGGACATATATTATCAGCGCTGTATCTGACACTTGTGCGGAGCTAGTTTGGCAGGACTAGTTGGTAGAAAGTGAAAAACGACCCAATGAAGTGTCCTTGAACTTATCATCTCCCTACGCCTTGCTATTTTTTTCAATTTTCAGTCGTTTTTAAAATAAAAAAAAACAGACGCGCTTTCATGTTGAAGTCATCTCGACGCCGTTTGGATTTATGTTCTCCCTTGATTGAGGCGACATGGCGCGTCGCTTCTTAGCGCATGCGCTCGTCTGGCGTTTATGATTGATGGTCGCGAATTGTGTCTATTGAGAAAGTTTTGCAACATTTTTCCAGCCTGGGTTATTGAAATGGAAACGCCTTTTATTTTTTTTCGAGCTAGTAAAGTGCAAAACCTTTCGAGTCACCTCTTCAAGTTAAAGGGACTATTAACCTTAGTCGTTAATTTTCGATAGTATTGGTCTCAGTTCTGGGGGATTTATGAAGCATATAGAAAAACAAAGTGTTCTGCCGTAACGTCAACATCCTATGCATATGATGACAATTTCTACATTTTAACGTTACGAACCCTTAAAGAACAAGGCCGTATAGTGACACATTCAAAATAACTTTAATATTGACTCTGAATAACTAATGTTTAATCGCTGTCATATTATTACATCAGTAGGTTATTATCTTCCATAGCTAGTAGTAAAAATTCGCAATCCTTAACTCGTAAAACAAACCGTGTCTTTGTCTGAAGACAAATCAGCTACAACGATAGAGAAAAGAGGAAAAAATGACAAAAGAAAAAGAGATTCGATTATATTTCTTGCCATTTCTTGCCGCTGGGTTGCTGTAGTGCAGATTCTGTTGACGCAGTTGTTCCTCTCGACTTCTAAGATGAATGTCTTCTATTGGCACAGAAACGGAAAGTTTGCTGGTAACAACATACATGCACCATCAACTTCTTCTGCTGGTAGACTTCATTTCATTCCATATCAATCTCTTCGTAGCTCTAGAGCAATTTGCAGAAACAAGAACATTCGTGAGAGAAGAAGGTAAAGTTTTATTTTGTACCGGACAAGAGTAATTGTTAGCAGACGTGTGTAATTTCAACTGCTTGATTGAATGATTAGCTGTGTACTGACAGAACGTCAAAAGTAATAACTATATTACTGAATGGTTATATCTGAATGCATGTCTAAATACTACTGAAAGTCTTCCTGGGATACTGATGAAAGAATGACTGCTGATTAGAATAAATATTATAATGGCCGAGTTGCTTACTGGTCATGTAGGAAACTGACAGATCGCTTAGTTTATTATGACTAAACAAATACGCGAACTGACTGATTAATTGAATGACCGAATGACCGACTGAATGAAATACGTTTTAACTGACAAAATGACGTACTGACTGACTAACAGGCAAGTATTCAGGCTTACGGTGCCGTTTTATGGCCTGCTATTTGTACGTAAAATACAGACGTTGACTTGAAGTTAGATCTGCAGAAGAATGAGGGAAAATGTTTTTCTTGACTTTTATCTAACATCTGTGAGAATTGCAGTTGTTATGGCATTGATGGTAGATAAATGAAATGTGTATGCGGAGCGTGGGTGGAACAGCATTTATAGGGGAGAGAAACCCATCATAATTCCTTTTTTTACACCAGATTTTACATGAAATAGGCTAATAACAATAAGAGAGTTTTATTGAAAAAAAGTAACGAAGATGATGGAAGAATAATGTTCAGTTTCGGGAATGAAATTTTCGGGTTTCATAATTGAAGGTCTTGTTGCCAAAATTAATACTGCTTTAAGTATACAAGATATGGGCGAATAAGTTTCAAATGAAAGTTAATGTGTCTTATGAAAACCTTTTCTCATATTTCATAGAAATATTGCCCATTATGGATCTTGTTTATAAAGAAATTCCTTAAAAGTCGTTATGTGAAGGATGTGCTGGAAAGCCTGGGAGTTCATATCATGTGGACCGGGATAGCTCAGTCGGTATAACGACTCGCTACGGGCTGGACGGTCCGGGGATCGAATTCGGGTGGAGGCGAGATTTTCCGCACCCGTCCAGACCGTCTCTGAGGTCTACCCAGCCTCCTATACAATGGGTACCGGCGTCTTTCCCGGGGGAAAAGGGGTCGGGGCGTGGCCTTACCATACACTCAATCTAGCGCTGAGTTTATAGAAAGAGCACAGCTAAATTTCTACTCCCTCTCTAGGCCTTCGGGGCCTGTTCTAGGGTGAATTTTACCTTTACCTTTAAAATAGCGTATCATACTTCACCACTCCCAGACACTGCGCATCCACTTCTGGTCCTCAAGAGCATTCTCCTTAACTTTCATACAAACTCTCAGCTTAGTGTCCGTGACAATGCTGTCCCAAAACACTGTAATTTGCCTAAACTACTGTTCATTCCTGCACTCTCCTCAAACTATAACCCTGTGATTTTCAAGATTGTATTACGCCCTTCCTTTTCCGAAACTAGCCAAAATTTTGATTATATGCATGCTGACTGGCCATTTTTTCCAACCAATACTAGACCAAATGATCATTATTAACCCTCACTCTAACCTTGATTGGACAGTACAAGGCTTTCCTCAGCAGTGTGCAGCCATTCTACGATTTACTGTCCGTTGTCATCGCCTCATTCTTCCTTCTAGCCTGGTCACTCTCACCAAAATCAAAACTATTTCCGCCGACGATATCAAAAGTCCGGGCTGCGTGTTTTTCTTCTCCTTCACCAACTTTTCTCCTGAGTTCTCACTTCCCAGCTGACTCATTTACTAAATGCATAACGTGTAGACCGAGTTCTTTTATTCACCAGAACCAAATTCTGCACCGGAATAATTTGGCTTCCTTAAAAAACATTAGAATCACTCTACTTGGTGGAATCACCAATTATATCACCCGTTTTTACAATTTTAACGAGCACGCAGACGTGATCATATTTGATATCGAAGGCCCCACAACACTGGATTAGTGACCTACTTTATAAGGTTATCTCACTTCGCTTACATTATTATCTCCTTCTCTCTCCTTAAGTCTTACTTCGAAGACAGTAATTTACTGTCCACCTCAATAGCTCTAATCCCTTCCCAAAACTGACCCCCACATGTCTATTCGAAGGTGCTCTGCTATCGACTATGTTTTCCCTTTACCTCTCTGACATGCCACATCGTGCAAACACTAACATCGCACAGACACAGATCTTCTATTCCACTCCTGGCTTCCTGATACTTTCTACCACTGAACCAGCCAAGCTCTGACAACCGTAATCAAATAGGCCACTAAATGGAGGCTCCGGTTAAACATCCATAAAACAGAAATAATTGTATCTTCCAAGCTTCGCCCCCTTAAACTGCTGACACCTTAGTCACCTGGGCCTCAGAGGCACAGTAATTAAGTCGCCTTTTAGAACCTACACTTCTCTACACTACACATAAACTTAGGTATCGCCGTCAACAAAGCCACAGGTGCTCTTTGCAAGGTCTCTCCTTACGCGCCTGCTCAACGCTCCCACTGTTCATCCAATCAGCCTTAGATAAATTGCTCTTTCCGCCCTTTCTTACGTATGCCGCAGCTCTGTGGAATTCCACATTCGACTCAAACTACCTCGAATAAGTTCATCCACAACAAGCCCTTACGAGTGATTGCTGACTGTCGCAGATGTATTGCCCTTGGACAGTTGCACGACACTCTTAATTTTGAACCTATTCGAGACTTCATGAACCGACTCACAGCCAAACGTTTTGCTCACTGTCCATCCAATCCTAAACCCTGGTTCAACAAATCGGAAATTACACCTTAGACGACCTGAACCCTAAGTACACAACATGTTAACATAAAAGTAAGACACATATTTTGCTATAAGCAGCTCACAATCATTCATAGCGTTCTTAGGAATTTTTCATTAATGTTTCACACATTTACTTATAATTTCGCATCGTTAAAATATACATATTTATTCAAATTGGTTGTGAGAACAACTCTGTTACTTTTCTTTGAACATGCCGTACATATTTGCTATGAAAGAAATCTCTTTAAAAAGAGAAAGGGCTATAGCTAGCTGATGTGAACGACAATGAAATTAGCTTGATAATAATTACGTATCGTATGTTTTGATAAAAAGAATATCAGATGCTGTTGTTCACAGTACATGATACACGTCTACCACATCTCCATCTGATTACCTCTCTGTATCTGCTTTTGTGCTCTTGCGGTCTGGCTTTTCTGTCAGCAGACCCCAATAATATTACTAGGCTTTAAAGTATTCAACTGATTACTAAAATCACAGTTGAAGATATTTATAATTCTCAAGCGTGTTTTGCACTAGTATTCAGCTAGTTCAATTACAGATTACAGCATACAAGTAAATTTATCCTGAATTTCTTAAGTCATATGGCAAGAGCTTAGTGATATGTCCGTACGTGTCTCGAGCACAGATTTCACAAGTAGAGAGACTCTCGTTAAAAATGGCATAACATCGTGCATCTTATATTTCAGTTATTAGGGAATTATTGGGTTTTAACTGGCTAAGATTATAGTCGGAATGGGATTTTGTGTGAAAAATTTCCTTAATAGCAGACGACTTACTGAAGAAACGTGTGACTACAAACTCTTAAAAAGATACTTCTCTTTACTGTGAATTTACTAGAAAAATACATGAGCATTGCGTATGAAAGAATTTAGCCTTTTCACTTTACAGACAGTTTATTGAGTTTTGCGTGTGCGGGGAGAGAGGATTGCGTCAGTTCTTATGTATGGCTTTATGAGAAATGTCCTTTTATGTTAGTTGCTGGTCTCACTGGCTCGTAGAGCAGGGTAGGCTGTGTCCTGTTGGCTGGTATAAATGACTCCTAGAGCAGGGTAGACTGTGTCCTGTTGGCTTGTCTAAATGGCTCGCTGAGCATGGTAGGCTGTGTCCTGGTGGGTTACACCTGGCGAGTAAGACAGTGCAGGTTTTGCGTTGCTGCTGATGTAACCGACACAGAGGGCAGGGTAGGCTATGTCCTGTTGCTCGCAACCCGTACCTGCCGGTCCCACCTTGTACAACAGGGCACCCAGTCTATTACCTGCGGGCCCATAGTTGCAAACGAAGTGCTTTGTATACCAACCCACGTTGTCTGGATTAAGAAAAGCCACGAACCCACAACCCAGGCGGTGAGTGTCGGCCCACAGCATGGCCGTGTAGTGGCCAGTGTCAGGTGAAAAACTGCGTAAAAACACAAAGTAAATTGTGAAGAAATTAATATGACAACGATTTCCAAATTGTCCCTTTTGAAGGTTTTGGCTTGAATGTAATATCTGAGAGAGGTTTTTTTAAAGGGTGTCACTGCGGTATTTGTGTGGTCTAAAACTTCCTAAGCATCTATAGAAGCCCTTACTTTATGTGACACACGTAATTTATAAGGTTCCCAAAGAATATACACAATTGCATATTTATTGTGTGATGAATGTACTGATATTATTATATAAATATTGTAAAAAAAATATTTTCGGACTTCATGATAATTACCAGTTTTTCCAGCCTCTTTTACCTTTGATATAATACGGAATATTCGGTTCTATAGCCAGAAAAATTGTTAAATATTTAGTAGATATCATTTTGGACATAATAAAGTTTCGCAATATCTTTGAATTTTAAAGCTGAATGATATTTTTCGTATATTTTTACTGCTGATGTGTCAAATCTCAAATAACAGATGCACTTTCCCACGCATGAAATGAGGCAAATGAAACTTAATTGCGCAGTAACAAGGGAGTCACAACTCAGTGCCGCTCTTTGCTGCTGATAATGTTGGTTCTATCACGATTTTGATGTCTTCAGTTAAGGATAAAAAGAATTTATTTTCGTCCGTGCGTGGAATGGAGGGCAAAAATGAGAGATCTCCTGAACTCTATTACTCTTATTTTCTTAAGGGCCCACTCTTCAGATATAACTTTAAGGCACACTGATTACCTTAAGCAGGATGCTGATAACTGAAGGGCCGAAAAGAAAAGAGCTCTCCTGAGTTTTCTTCTTTTCTTAAAGACCCAAGCGCCAGGTATAACTTTAACGTATCCTGTATCGACTTCAGTCCACATAAACACAACATTTCAACGCCGTTCATTCATTCATTTGCTTTCATATCACATGCTTCTGTCGTTCCGTTCGACCATTTTCAAGTAGAACACAAAAATACATAGAAGGAAGTTTATGTCATTGCAGAGATCCCTCCTTTACAAATAGCCTGATAAAAATATAAAACTAACTATTATTCCAAATAAAGGAATGACAAACAAACAAAATATTCATTAAAACGTGCAATTAAATCATACAGTATCGCAGATTTGAGGATGAGAGTGGTTACTTTATTTGACGTTCAGGTGACCGTGCATGGTGATAAATTCTTATAATAAAACCAACTAGATGCACTAATTTCTCAAATTTATTTTTGGATTAAAACTCTACATAATTCGGTCAGTTCCTCTGTCTATCATCAGGAGTTTTTCACTGTACACACAGCAATGGTATATGTCATACAGGTTTGTTGAAATATATATATATATATATAT
>Ga0131853_10015885_pt1 | contig 13759 bp, 10 predicted proteins | sample TergutLab28metaG_FD_92764 | JGI IMG/M metagenome (GOLD analysis project Ga0131853, IMG submission 92764) | Labiotermes labralis P1 segment gut microbial communities from Petit-Saut dam, French Guiana - Lab288 P1 (version 2) (version 2) | ecosystem: Host-associated > Arthropoda: Insects >... | reverse complement strand
GGGGGGGGGGGGGGTGTTGCTGTGCATGTGCACTTCTGTGTCCTACTGTTGAAGTTCTCATTATCATGGATCTGGGCTTGGACATAGTATATTTGGAGGCTGTCTTTATGTCTTACGTTTTAATTTCCTCAAGTTGGTAATAACAAAGTGAACATGATGTGAGATCAGTGTGACAGCATCACTTAATGACATGATATATTGTAATCTTAAAAAAAAATGCAACACATGCCATCTCAGAACAAATGTAACACAGCTGGAATCTGTGTGTGATAAGTTTTTCACAAAAATAAAATAGTTATAGGAACACTGCTGCAGCACAAGAAATCTTTGCAGTAGGAAAGTGCACTTAACAACGCAATATTTGAGGTTCTGACAATGTGTGTGTTGCTGAACATTCACATCTGGGATGTTATGCTGTGTGGTTGGCATAATGAACAATATCCATGGAATTTATCAGTTTCATAAAATCGAAGAGTTGCAGTATATTCAGCAAAAAGCATAAATCAGACAAAAGCTGTCACATGCAGAATAAACCACTAAGCTGAACTTGTCACATTTGCTAAGTATGGTTTCTAAATTGTTTTGTGCAGAAGCTGGGGGTTATATAGGAGTTTTTATATTTCATCATGATCTATTTATTAAAGTCATAAATGAAAAAACATCTTGAAGCGTGCTTTTAAAACCGGAGATTATTTGACTCACCTTCACTGAGATGGTAGGTTAAAGAATAGTGATTATGGAGGTCTGTGCAATATTATTGTTTACCACAAATCAGTAGAGCAACCTGCTGAACAGGCACTGCCTTCAGGCTTGTACATTGCGATTATTATTTCCACCTTGTCATACAAAATCTTTCAGTCATTTTCTTGACTTGTGCAGTAGGTATGTGATTATTAAATATTGACCCTGAACTAGTTACAACACCTCTAAGCCATGTATTCATATCTTATAGCTGTTTTTCAAATCATGTTTCTTGTGTGCAGGAATTGGAAAGTCCACCAATTAAGGAAGAGCCTGCCTATGTTGCTCCTATGTCCGTTCAGCCAACAAGAAAAAACAAATGTTCGTCACTCAACATGGCTACTCTTCAGAGGTTATAACCTGGCCAGTAGAAGCATATTTATTTAAATAGTGGTTCATGGGCTTTTGGAACCAGAGATGTGTGGTACTAAAGGACTGAGATATGAGTGAATGCACAGATAATCAATACAGGAATGTGCCTGTGGTTGCCGGCAGCCAGACATGAACTTAACGTGGGAAAGAAAGACAGTGATAATATAATGAAAGTGAATAAAAATGTATACAATGAATTCATGTTAATATTTTTTAAGGGACCAAGAGTGGTTATTGTTTTTAATGAGGAATATTTGATAACATATATGCTTGAGGCTGAGTCATTGCAGGCATGGTGTTTAGTTAAATGAATTCTTATTGTTTGTCATGGCATATACTAGAATCATTTCACTGTGTGGTGATTAAATCATGTGCATGTCTGAGTATATGTTGAATCATACCACATTATCATATATATATTATGGTTTATTGTTGTGCATTATATTTTATCACAGTAGCAAACAGTTCTCTCAAAATTTTTATTTCTCAGAACCTTTAAACTGTGTGATATTATACTTGCATGCCATATGATTTGAGACAGGGACTGTAAATATGAAATTTACCTTTTTGTTTTAATCATGTAGAACAGGAAGTGCTACTTGCAGTGAAGGCCTGCTTAGAAATTGAAAGTCCGTAATTCACTGGAGACTTCTCTTGGATGGAACTAACATTGTTATATTCTGAATTTCTGAACAGTGAGTCTGGCTTATTACAGTCTGCTTAACAAGTTTCAGTCTGATATGAATTCTTTACCATCATGCAGATTGTTGAGGTGGCCGCTTTAACTTATTTCGTGTTCTGTAAAATGATTCATGGTTTGTCATGTACTTCCTAAGGTACTGAAGTGGAAAAGGATGAAAGTAAATCATGTAGTAGGCAGTATCCAACATGTTTTGGTCCTACGTGGACTGAACCATGTTGGATTTCCTGAATATGTAGGTGCTGTTAAGAATTGTAAGGCGAACTTTGACAGTTCTTTGTTCGAGTGTTACTTTAAGTGCTCTGCCTGAGGGAAGGAATAACCTGTACTAACTGTGTGCCTGTTGTGACTCTGCATGCAGCCAAATTCCAGCATGCCCAACATCACTTTTTTTTCTCCCCCCTCCCCAGTACTCATACCATTACCTATGAGTTAAAGTCTGACTCTGATTTGTGGTGTCGGAGGATTTGAATCTGCTGTCCTAGACAATGAAGGTTAAGGGACAGGGTTCTATGAAACCATTGTCATGATGAACAGTGTTTTAGTGTGACTGAAAACCATGTTCAGGGTAGTTTGTTATGAGTTGATATATTAGTGGTCAGCCATAGCAACACTGTGCTGTAGTCATAGTACACTCAAATTAGAGATGTTATGCCCCACAAGGGGGATACCTTTTGTCATAGTGTGGTAAAGTGCATGCACAGAGACCAGTGGAAGTGAGTAACAATTTTTTATTTGATTCACATTCTTATACATTTTTATTCACTTGATAATCAGAGAGATAGGCCAGGTATTTAAAATTTATACAAGTGTGAGGGTCATGTTGAGAAAGAAAGGAAAGCTATACTGCATGCAGGAATGCACAGTTTCCAAAAGTGTTAAAAAAAAATGTAGTTCTGTTCTCTCCTAGGCAATCTGATCATATTCTTTTAATTCTGATTTTTATAGTTGCTACTTACTGTTTCTCTTGAGAGTTACTTTTTGATGAGAAAAGATCTTATATTTTTTAAGTTATGCTGTGTGTCTGGGAAGGATGTTTGTGGTTTTGAAAAGTAACTTTTATTGTCATGCACTGCACACAACATTGCAGATTTGAGAAGTATAAATCTTCAAGTTTTGAGGATCAAGGTTGTGGCTACTTCGTATATTAATCATGCTGTTCTCAGTGTTGACACTGTGTAGTCTGGCAAAAATAAATGAGTGTTTTTGAGGAGATCCTGAAGATGGTGGTGTCAGGTTCCTTGGAAACAACTACCTACCAGCTTGTAGACTGCATATTGTCACACCATAGAGAAATTCAGTTTTTATTCCAGAGTTGGTAAAATTTGTTGTAGGCCTCTGTCACATCTCTGTACCCATCTAGATGATACAGAACTATCCACACTGCATCAGTACTTCAGGAGTCACTACTTCTTTAATACTTTGGTCATGTATTCTCAAAAGTTTACGTCTGTTTCGAATTTCACATACGTGGCCTCAAATGAAGAAGTTAGGGGTTAAATTGTTTCTCCTCCCCTAGTGATCAGAAAACTGAACATTCGGAATAGTTATGAGCACTTTGAGGCCTGGTGCACCATCTTGCTGAAAAATGGGCGTGTCATTTTCTTCTGTTTGAGGGAAACAAAATTTTGCAGGGTGTCTGAAGTTCATTCTCTAAGAGGAATTTTTGAACAGTTGCCACACTGAATGTTTACCCCATTGCTATATGCCCCCCCCCCACCCCCCAGATTCTGCAGTTGTGATAGTGCATTGTACTAGCAACTGTCCAAAGTAGCTTGGTCAGTAACATGAATGTGAATTAATTTTGTTTTAAATGATCTGCTAAAAAAAAATGAAAATTTAAACATTTCTGCAGACAATATTTGTCACAGCACTCCATGATTTTGTGTTAAGTTATGTTGCCTTTGCAAAATGGGCATGACACTAAACATGTGGATAAGGCAGGTTTGTATATTTCAGCTCAGAAAGTTGAATATTCATCAAAATACATAGGTAATTTATATATGTATACACTGTGGTCAGTAACATAATCAGTTTTGCATTGTTCGGTTTATTTCTGAGGTGCACTAAATTACAAATAATGCGTTTGGAAAATTAGGTGTATTCCAAAATGTAGTGAACCTTTCCATTCTTTATGAGATTTGGTGTTTTCAGAGTGGTGAATATTGACTGTGACAGTGTGGGTTGTAACACTATAGTCTGGTAGTTCATAGGAACATATTGATATCATTGTATGCCATGTAATCTGGTAGGTGGTTACCAGTATTTCACAAGAAGCTTTGTTTGACCAGAGTTGATAGATGAGAAGTCTGCTGTGTTGTCTTCCTATGGCATTTGTTCTGATTTATTTCCAAGTTTTTCCTCTCTTCTTAATGTTTTCCAGTATTTGGCTGGTGTTCTGGGTTATCCCATGCATCTTTACCACTTAACCCCCTTAATAACAAGTCATTATTTTGTGGCTGTGCTGGAAACACCAGGTGATATTTTATGAATTTACTATAGTGTGGGAACTATACATCTTGCTCAATTTGTGAGTAATTTCATTAAATTTTACTGGATATTAAGAATGTGTGTATCTGTCATCTACAAGCAATATATAATGAGATGAACTTCTACTACTGCAAGGAAGTCTTCACATCTTAAATTAAAAAATTAAAAAAAAAATGGATATTAAGGTAAAGGCATAAATACAACTTCAAATTTACTAATTACTTTTAATTAGCACACCAACTAATTTCATGTACATAAAATTTTTTACATTAAAACATTTAAAATTGCTCCAACATGTTTCAATCCTAAGACCATCTTCAGGGAGCTACACTGTTCCTTGCTAAAGTCACATTTTTTAAAACACTCACTGATATCAACTTGGTGCTTTGGCAGCATGTCGTATTGTGTGAGTCGTACGCTGCTGAGAATGCACCTAATTATGGGTGTGTGTCATGTTATGCTGCGTGAGATTGGCTCAATGCGCCTGACTATGGATGTGTGTCATGTGTTATGCTGCATGTGACTGGCTGAGTCAGTCTCACGCAGCATAACACATGACACACACACACCCATAATTAGGCGCATTCTCAGCAGCGTACGACTCACACAATACGACATGCTGCCAAAGCACCAAGTTGATATCAGTGAGTGTTTTAAAAAATGTGACTTTAGCAAGGAACAGTGTAGCTTCCTGAAGATGGTCTTAGGATTGAAACATGTTGGAGCGATTTTAAATGTTTTAATGTAAAAAATTTTATGTATGTGGATTAGTTGGTATGCTAATTAAATGACTCTACAAAATGCATGGTGCAACGATAAAGATTACTAATTACTTGATGTTCCTGTGTGCTGCAGAATGTTGTTTAGTTACCCACACACACAAGAAATGTCTCACACATTTGCTAGTTTTAGTGAAAATGTTTTTTATATCAGTATCACATGCTGCTCCACATTACTTGTCATATGGGTCCTCAGCTATGGAAAGTTAATAGAATGCTAGCATCTATACAGAACACACTAGAGAAAATGTAATTTTAAATTCTAAAGCTACTTGTTTGCCATGTCATAATCAGATTATCACCAGCTGCCATCTGATGAAAGACTGTGTACCACATGCACTTACTAAACATACTGTGCAGAGGTCAGTGTTCTAAGGTGTTTCAGGGATCACAACACCACTACTTAGCACTGAAAGGGGTAAATTCTAATGACCTAAATATCTTTTCTGTATCCGTTCTTTCCATGTCATTAGTTGGTTTTCTTCTAACTCTGTTAACAAGTTTTGAATTCCAGGTTTTTTAAATGTTTTATTTATTATAATTATATCCCTTCTTGTTCTTCCCTCAGTAATTAAAACGAAATCATATTGAATGCTTGGATTTAGCTTCTGTTTGTCTCTGTTAAGGTTTGCTGTTTGGGTATGAACTGTTAGTATTAGTTTGAAAATACCAACAGAGGCAGGATGTTCTTCTGAAATGTTAATAAACACCTACCAAACTTCGTAATTCAGACAACATCTCAGCTGTCATGTTATATGTTATCCAGGATTCTGTTACTATTCAGTTTTATATACAGGTACATAGAGTGGATATTCTGCATTGATGATTTCATCAAATGGGCCTAGGACAAAGAAAGATATTATTAGTTGGTAATTGAGTCATTGTTTATCATTACCTCATCAACTTAAGATATGCAGGATAACAATTATAAACAATGAGTTGTTGATGAGGAATTAGTTAATGGCTTCTCTCAAGGTTATGCCTTTGTGTGTGCTTAAAAAAACCATAGCATATTGTGAAGATAGAGTCTCTATAGCTGGTTTCTTAGTTGAGATGTGAACTGGCTGTGAATACACATGAGAAGCATTAATCTCCTTGGTTTTGCATTTCCATGGAATGTCAAAGTAAGTTTTTCCCTTTGCATTCTGATTTTGGTAGTGATAATTATAGTTGTAAATTTCAAATAGACCCTTAACTGAGTAAATTTTTTAATGTGTGAATACCTGGATAAGTAATAGAAGAATGGGAAATAAAGTGTGGCCTGTCTGTGCGTTTCAAGCATTGGCAAACACTCGAATAGATGGTTTTGCAAATGTTGTTCATAGCATTTCAGGTATTGTATTTATGAAATTGTTTATTTTAGTAAGTCAAATGTACTGTATTTTTGAATAGTATTTCTTGAATATAACTAGAATTTTAATCCTCACAAAATGTAACAAATAAGGTTATTTGTGGATTTTGTGAAGACACTGACACCATACCTGCACAGTGAATATATTCATGACATTTTAGTTTTCCACTGAAGCAAAGGAATCTCATGGAATTTAGGTTAGTATGATGCATTACTTGAAGTGCAAACCATAGACCATTGGTTCACATATGTATTCCTGCATGAGTTCCCAGTGAGGAAAGCTGAAATGGGGGGCATGTTATCCAAATTAATGCCTGTTCTGGGAATTACTCATTGACATGTTTCTTTTCTTCCAGTCTTGACTTTTCCTAAAACAGCTGAAACTCTTAACGGTGTTACACAGACCATTCCCATTCTGATGGGAGGTGATGCAGCTTCTTGACTATGCAATTGGAGTGGACCAGAAAGAAGAATACGACTCATATGAATTTGTTTGTGTATTTGACACAGTAATGGTTATGTGATTATCTTTCAGTGGTTATTAATTGGAATGCAGGTTCCAATCAGAGTTTCTTAGGACTTGCACAATAGCTACTGTGCAGATACTACAAGAGGGCTTTCCATATGCTACTTATAAATCACACACTCTTGTATGTGATTAATCATTTTTACCAGAGTTGTTTGGTTGTACTACAGCTACGTTATATATTTACATCGTCATATCAATCATCCAGCTGTACCTGATTGTATTTAGCTGTTATACAGTCTGAGCATTTGTTCTGGTGTGTTTGTGATATCAGTAAACAGTGTGCTATGGTGATGTGTTTTGGTCTGTGCTTGTGCAAATTATGGTCCAGGCAACAGAATTTATTTCCGTGTTTGTAAGGTGTTTACCGAAATCGGTTTAATCCACTGGCAACCAACATCATATCTGTGATGTCATTAACAGTACTGTCAAAACACCTGCATCATGTCTCACGTTTTTCAGTTTGTGCGTGGATTGAGCTACTTTCTCCTTGTCAATTGATGACAGCTGTGACGGATGCATTTTATTTATAATATACTTAAAAGGTGATCTACAATAAGTTAACACTGTAGCAGTACGGAATTGCTGGTATGTAAAATGTACCTGGAATGGCAGACATTTTAAGAGGTCTTCAGCAGTTTAAAATTCATAGTAGAGTTTTGATTTTTGTTGCATACTAAAGACCATAGCTTTGCTGATATGTTGCCAGTGCACTTGACGTGGCCTTCAAGAATCCTCTTCCATTGTTGTCCACATATTTTGTTTACTGATGTTACTCCCACTTAGTCCAGGTATGCAATTAGGAAGAGAGAAAACTTGGACTCTATAAAGGGAGAACACCTGAAAAAAGTGGATACTTTATATACATTGACATTTCTAATTCTTGAATATTTGTTTATTACATACCATAATTCTCTTAGTGATAAGTCAGCTGTATGGTATGTAATGAGAACTAAAAAAGAAATGAAAATATGTTAGATATGGACCTAAGTTTTAACACTTCTCTTCATTGAAGATTTACAGTTATTCCTTCAAACAATCTGTCTTTACTCAAAACTGTTATTTAACAATGGTTTGCACTTTCACTGTATACTTTGCACTTCAAATACAAGAAAATATGTTTACAAAAGATTCTCTATATGTGTTTCATCATACTAGACATGTTTGTACTGTTTTGCTTTACATTTATGTGACCTTCAACTGCAGCTTCCTTTGATACTTGAAGGACCACCACAAACTGAGACATGTCTGCAGCATCCCCTGGTCAGGTCTGTGTTGGGCAGACTCGTCCAGCAATTGAGACCAGAGTGAAATAATACCACTGACAGTTCTGTATTGAACAAACAAATAAGCTGGTAGTGGCAGAGCATAGCTTCAGTGGGGAGCATCACATCCGATTCTGGGATGGCAGAATCTTTTCCAATGACCCTTGTTCACTTGGACTTCATCAGGGAGGTGGCTGATGTCCATCACCTGAACATGAAATAGCAGGACTGCATGGTTTTAGGCAGGGTATGGAGTCCCATCATCTACTCCCTGAGAGTGGAGGAGGGCCTGCCATGACTGTAAAAAGAAATACTTCTAAGGGCTTCAAAAACAATTGGCCTTTTTCAGATCCCTGATCTCCTTGTCACCTCTACAAATTCCCTGGCTCTACATACAGTATCTACTGCATTCTGGGCAAATCTGTTATATCCTCAAGGCCATCAGTTCATTTGTGTACCTCATGGCAAGTGCCCCTATACTTGCCCATTCCCCCCTGTCCCCCCCCCCCCCCCAAATTGTAGTTATGTAATAGCCCAATCTTCTTTGGCATGTCTGTGCTTGGACTCCTTGATCCTGAAGATGAAGGCAGTATGATATTCTGGATACATTGATAACCATTTTACCAATCAGCACTAAGATGAGCTCAAATTAATTACAAGATTCAGGTCTTAATGAATGTTAAGATATGTGGGTTTCTAAATGGCCTGTGCACCATATTTTGAGGGTCAGTGAAATCATTTAATAATGAACAGCAAATGAATCATAGCTCTGCACTATCCATATGGAGAGGATTGAACAATTTTGAGTGAATTATGACATTTACTGTTTGTGATAAGAGTAAATGGACTAAACCTCTTCATCCAGTAGAGATTAAGAGGCTTGTTCTGGTGGTAAGGTGATGGTGCCACTGCAACTCTGCACATAATTATGATAAAGTTTTAACACAAACACATAGATGTGCATGTTATTTTTCTACTTAAACGCCTCTCTTACGGCATTTTTCTCAGCTGGGAACTAGTGCATGACACCTCTAGTAAAAAAAAAAAAAATCAGCATTCAGTGCTTGGAGCCAGTTAATGACTAGCAGCAGACTTTTTGAGAGGTCAAAGTTCCTCTGCATATGCAAATAATTAATATTGCTGCAACACAGAACGGACTGAGAGTTCAAAGAAAGAAGGTGGTATGGCTCAACCTTGGTGTCGTCATCCTCCACAACAGTGAACAATGTTTTCAGGACCAGACAGTGGTTTGAGCAGTATGGTTGGGAATTCTTGCAACATTCACCACACAGTCCACATGCGGTACCTTTGGAGTCAGTTTCTTGTGGCTTTCAAGAAGTCTGTAGCTGCAGGCGTGATCAGTTGATTTCCACGCACTTGATGAAGATTTCCTCATTATGGGCTTTGATGTGCCAGTTTTCCAATGGGACAAAAGTCTGAATAAAAGCAGTGATTGTGTTGCACCATAGTGTGCATGTTTGTTTATGTGTGTTTTAACATTTAATCATAGTATGACATGCAGTGTAACAAGAACAGTTTGTGCCGCTACGACTTTACATTCGGTACCCAGCAAATAAAAGGCTAGGTGGGTCTGAGAGCCGGTCAGGAAGCTATGGTTGAGAGACGTCTCTTGCCCCTGCCGGGAATCGAATGACGATTGTTCGGACGTCCAGTCCGTAGTCTAATCATACTGATTATGTCGGAAGTGTTTGTAGCAGTTTTACGATGTATTACAGTACGTGGAAGGATAACAGTAAATTATTTGGTCTATTTTGCTGCTCATAACACTTTTCGTGTGATGACATTGCAGTTTGAAGTTGAATGTATGACGTCACCGCCTCAAGTTGACGTAGGGAAATTTATTATGTAGTTGGGACGTGTATGTTTTCAATCGTGGCGACATTGATCGCATAAGGTAAACCAATGGGTTCGTGCGTGCGATAACGACACGAAGGAATTTTTATGTTATCGTGATGATTACTACAGCAGCAAGCGCGTCTGTTATTTCATCTTTCATTGATTTAGTATGGCATTATATGTATGAATTATCAAATTTGGTGCTTGGTGCACTGGGATTGGCTTCAAATGTCGCAGTCGATTCATGGTCTGCGAATTTCCTAGTCGTTTACTACGAAAGTGTTGTCAGATGGTTAGCATTCGACGAATTTCAGATTAAACTGTTAAAAGGTTTATTATTTATTTTATGTGCAAATATATGTTTAATTTATATGTCTTGGAAAGTTTATGGTAAAAGGATATCCGAGAAGTTCATGAGGCCGGGTAAGTTCGTTAGCATATTGGGCTTTCGTGGAAATATGTTTTAATGTTTTCTGTGTGAAGTTTTCGACAGAAACTATTTTTCATTTTTAGTAACATCTAAGACTATCGAAGATTTGAAGAGGAGCGTGTCTTCGTTGAAGCTTCCGAAAGAGCATTCTCCTAGAGTTTAAGCAGTCGTATTTTTCAAAGAAAATGTCTTATGGTATGTACCAGCTAAGACCCACGACACTGACGGATGGGCATGACTTTTGGAATAGTGTTAATTGAGGTACTTGTTATACTACTGTTCCATGTTTGGCACGATCTACAGAGTTCAGATAGGCAGCTGCAGGTGGGCAAAGGCAGCACCATGCTGGATTTACTATGTAAGTATGTGGCGTTATTTTCAGTGCGTTTTATGTGGTTTCTGAACTTATTTGGTGTTGAAATGCCTGCATTTCATTCTAATGTTTTCATACACTTTTCATTACAGCTCTGTTGCCACTGTTTAAGCACATGTGCAAAGGGAGCATGAAGCAGAAAAGAAAGTAGCAGCTTTAACAGCAAAGGTTTCTTCACTTCCAGGTGTTCAGTCAAAAGAGCAAAATGAACTGTCTTTACTTTATTTAACCATTATTGGGTTCTTCTTTGGGTGTCCAACCACTGTTCTTATATGCTTAGTTTTGTTACTTGGCAATAAAAGTATGTGGAATTACTATGCTATAGTTTTCTTAATTGATGGATGTGAGTTTCTTATATAAAGTTTCAACTTGCCCACAGTTTTACTATGTCATCTGTTGTGAGCGTTGTGGTATAGGTATGGCTGACATTGTGATAGGATGCTATGCTTGTTTGATTGTCCATTGTGATGGCATGTTGAAGCTAAATGGTACTGGGAATTGTGAGACCTGAAACCATCTCTTTGGGTTGGTTGTTCCTATTCTTGGAGTGGATAGGATAGTATTTTATTGTGGCATGCTTTTCATACCTGAGATTTCTAGGTCAGGAGGGTGGCCTCATATTGGGGTGGGTTGGGGCAGGTGGTTGAATGAGAGTAGCATTGTGTGTAATGATGCTGTCAGTTGCTAAGATTCTATGAGGCCATTTGGGTGTGGTTTAGTAGGCTGGATTGTGTTGCTGTTTCACATTTAGTGCAAATGTGTTTGTGAGTAAAGATAATTGACTGAGGAAAAGTGCTTCAAAAGTCATTTTAAAATATTGTTAACAGAACAGTGAATCTGTGTTAAATTTGTTGAGAAATGGGGAAAATGGATAAGGAACTGGAGCAGCAGTCTTCACAGTGGATGTTAAAATCATCCCCAAGAATAAAAAAAGCATGGCAGTGTGAATGTGAAGAGCATGCTCATTGTTTTTATCAGTTGTTGAGGTTTGGTATATTATGAATTCTTGTCTAGAGGTCAAATAGTGAATTGAGCACTGTACGTTACCATTTTATGGCATTTACAAGAAACAGTGCCAATAAAATATCCACAACTTTGGCTGGAACACGGCTGGTTATTTCACAATGAAGGTCCTTACACACACACACACACACACACACACATGGTAAAGTATCTTATAAAAAGGGTCCAACTCCATTGCTTCCACAGCAATTCTGCAGTCCTGTTCTCTCTGAAACAGAATTTATCCTGTTCCCAGAATTAGAAGGTATTTTAAAAAGATGCTGATTTGAATCAATTGAAAAAAGCAAGAGAAATGCTAGAACATGTTTCCCATACACTTTCGTAGTTGTGTATGGAATGCTGGGTCAGATGCACATGATATTGAGAGTGTATTAATGCAGAGTGGGAATATTTTGAAGAGAATAACTGGGGGTTGCATGAAGTTTCAAAAAACCTAATAGCTACCTCTAAATTCTAGGTGCCAGAAGAGTTACATGAAGCATGTTCCATATTGTGGATCCATGAATATTAGGTACTGCTATACAGAATATGAGTATAGTTGCCTGTGTTATCTGCCAACCTGGGATTTGTGCATGCTTGGGACTGTGTAAAATTTATGTGGTACATACTGTCTTTTATTTAATCAGGCCGAGAATGTGTTGAACACATAACATTGGTGGTAGTTGTCTGACTTGTTGAGTGTGGAATATTTGAGCGATTTTAGTGTTCAGGGAAAGCCAAAGTACTTGTCAGAGTGCCATGTTGCCCACCACCAGTCTCACATTGGCTACTGGCCTGGGCTTGAATAGGAACTTGATACCGACTCTGTAAGACATGGGACTGAGCTAGAGATGGATGTAATATATCTGAACGGATTGGAATTGCACTTCATTTGTTGCCATTTTACAGTTTAGATTTTGAACATGCTGATAATGTTACATGATATGACTTAATGTACAATTTACAAATCACTTACACACATAAATTCTGATTGGCAAACACACTGTTTGACTGTGTTTGGTCTCCTGTAAGAGAGATGTAATATGTGCAAAGGTGTGTACATATTTGGTTTTGCTGGCAGTTGGATAGGTGTTATAGGATGGTAATGTTGGTGTTTGAGAGACTTGTTTTGATTGTTCTCAAGCTCTGACAAAGGATTTGTCATAGGAATGTAATGTTTGAGAGAGGATTGACTTGGATAGTTCAGTTCACAGGTGTGCATACTGTATGTGTACCATAGTTCAGCATATCCCTGTACATTGGCTGTTCTGTGGGAATGTAACAGTGAAGACTAGCCACTAGAGTCTACTGATGGCAAGTTATTGTAGGGTGTGACATGCATCCACCAACTTCCAAGGTCAAATGTTTTTTATATGTTTGTGTTATCATTGTATGAGCTGTTTGCTGTCTCTTTAACTCCACAGAACTACTGTTGTTTTTAAATGTGTATAAAACTCATTGAGTTTATACTGTCACCATCTGATTGGATGTTATGTTTAAGTTGTCCCACACTCATATTCTGTTCACTGATTTTTGTCTTTTGTGATGGTTTACTTGTGACAGTCTACTGCAGGACTTGGATTGTAGTTTGATACCGTAGACGGATGGCCACACTTGAGAATTATGGTACATACAATCCAGTAGATTGTTAAAGGGAAAAGATACATTTGTGAGGTGTTATTGGGCATCTGTGCTGCTACCAAAAAAGTTGAGAGACCAGATCAGTTTTGTTGCAATACAAACATTGCATGGGAATCTAGGAAGTGTGTCATCCCCGTTGTGTGTGTGAAACTAGGAGAAGGTATGTAGTCAAACACAACTTAATCACTGAGGTGTAATTTAATGAATGTGATGGAAAACAACTACATGTTTC
>Ga0131853_10015884_pt1:0-12500 | contig 13760 bp, 1 predicted proteins | sample TergutLab28metaG_FD_92764 | JGI IMG/M metagenome (GOLD analysis project Ga0131853, IMG submission 92764) | Labiotermes labralis P1 segment gut microbial communities from Petit-Saut dam, French Guiana - Lab288 P1 (version 2) (version 2) | ecosystem: Host-associated > Arthropoda: Insects >... | reverse complement strand
ATGTCCACCCACACATTATATATATGGCCTCTGAATGAGAGTTCTTAGTTGAATTTACCTGGAGTTCTTGCAAATTGTATACTGATGCAAGGTTCTATTCTACATTAATAACATCCTTAGTGGAATCTAGGTCATTTTAAATAGGTACTGTCAATAAATCCTTATTTTTTACGCAAGTTTATAGGATAGGAACAAAGCATAAGGGTCTGAAATTGTTCTGGGTATTCAAACAGCAACACGAGGTAGCGTCTTCATGTTTGCACCGTGCGTCAATGATAATTAAACTCTATATTATCCAACTAATGCACAATATATAATATGTAGATATAATTAAAACTATAAAATATTTAAAAGTGCTCCAACATGTTTCGGATCACACAGGATCCATCATCAGGCAGCCCTGTACAGTGCTTGGCTAAAAATTACAAGAATGATTCTATCGTGTCCGTTGTCATGGACAAGGTCGGTGTTATGGCAGCATATTGTGATACGTTGTGCGTGTGTGTAGTTCACTGTGTATCCGAAACATGTTGGAGCACTTTTAATTATTTTATAATTTAAATTGTATTTACATATTATATATTGTGCATTAGTTGGATAATTGTTTAAGAGATAGCGTCATTAACAACTTAAAGTCTACTGGTTAGTAGGTTTAAAAAGACCAAAATTCTGTATTTTGCCCACAGAGTGTATTTATAATTCACGTGCAAATCTTGCAATAAACCTATACAGATACCACCGTCTGCTCTTTCTAATGGAATCAGACCGTGTCCTCTGTGAAATATTAACTAAATCTTTATACTCGTATATAAAATAGATTACTTTCGGTCGGCATAGGATTAAATCTGCTACGATAGTACATCAGTGTTTATACCCTCGCTGAGCCCCGTAAGGCTTTGTACACTAGCAGACTTTGTGCAAGACAACTGGCGAGCGCTACAAATTTTATTTAATATGCGGTTCATTATGGACCCTTTAAAGTTACGTATTTGGTATTAGATACACTTCTAAGGATTGGGATAAGAAGAAAACAATAGACTTTCATGGCGATTGTTACTTAAAGAGTCACACTGAAGTTTTTCTAACAGTGCCACAGCTATAAATTAAGGTATTTTTTATGCAGTGACCAGCCCTAGAGCGGGAAGGGATGGAAGGACACAGAAAGAGACAGAGTGGAAGTCAAGGGCCAAGTGGAAGCGTGGAAGGGAAGTGGGCGTCGTCAGAACTGTGGTCGGTCTGGCAGAGACATCTAATGTCGTGTTCAGAACAGCTACAGTGTCACGAGCACGCTGCTGAATTTACGCGAAATATTTGCCTAACACAACAGAAATATGGCCTACTACTGACTACAGATCATTTCGACCCTGCACGATTGGTTGAGTGACGGTGCTTTAAATGTCTTCTAGCTTCCTTATAGTTTCATATGTTCTGGGCAACGCCTTCGAAACATGTAAACATTATCGTCCCTTTTACGCATTCTTCGAACACATTAAACGAAAATAATTCATAATGAGACTCTGTCTCTATAAATCCCCAAGAGTTTTGCAGTATGCCATGACCTTTTGATTTCCCTTTCTTTACTGACTGTGACGCCACTCACAAACCAAGCCGAATTATAACCGCAGAACCCCATTAGACATGACTGCTGCATTCTGGTAGTGGCCATTAATTCAGAATTCCATTTTATTTCCAAGGAAAATACCAAGCTATCTCGTAACTATGGCAAGCTGGTTACCACGGAAACTGGGTGCCACGTCAAACACAAAAGACGTTCTGTCGTAACCATGGAATCAGGATGACTCACTCAGTTACACTAACGGTATACAAGGTAACTAACTATTAAACAAATATTACACTGTGTGGCAACACTCAGAATTTCTTAACGTTGCAGAACGTGGTAGATATATTTACCACTAATTTACAATATAATAATAATAATAATAATTCGACCACAGTCGACTGGATTTTAAAGATAGCTTCTTCAGATTATTTCTGGACAATTTTTCTAAAGCGTAAAGTTTAAGCAACTGACTAGACTGATAGATGTATTACAGAAGAATAAATAATGAGTTTGTATTTTAGACAACGCTATCAAAGAATTTGTGTTCTTTTTAAAAGGTGCTGTGGTTTTTTAATATCAATACGTAATGTTCACGACAGAGACAACTGCCACACTGCACCAGAAGCTATACAGCATACAGACGTCTGTTATGGCGTGAGTCAGGCATCGGGAAGGCGAAGTATATTTAGCGCAAAATTTCGATTTACCATTTTGTAACATACAACTTTGCTACACTTCTTGCGGTAAGTATCCAGTTTCAAAGACATGAACACGAAACGCTGCAGTTCCACTATATCCGCCCATCAGCCCGATGGGCACTTATGTGCTTTCATGGTTAGAGGCAAGGAAACATTATACAGTCATAAAGAATTAGAACTAGTCTCTATATTGGCTGGGGACCGCGGTAGCACAGTGGTTATGGTGCTGTGCTACAAATCGGAAGGTGACTGGTTCGATTCGAGATGGTGTCATTGGAATTCTTCATTGACATAATCCTTCCGATCGCACTATGGTCCTGGGGTCGACTCAGCCTCTAACAGTAATGAGTACCAGGAGTATTTCCTGGGGGTAAAAGCGACCGGTGCGTAAGGCTGACAACCTTACCACCTTTCCGGGTCACTGTCATGTAATCTGGGAACCTTAACTTCCTGGAACCCTCTAGGCACCTCGGGCCTGTAATGGGACTGATTTATCTTTTTTTTTACCTTTATAGCCGGAATTTAAATGGTTAACTTACGATCAAACACACAAATTTTATATTACTCACACTTTGCATAATCTTAAAATTGATATAAATAACTAAATACAATTGAGAGCAAGTATTAAACCCTTACATGTTTCGGCACAGGAATGCTACACTCTGGGAATTGTAGAGCGAATAAATATAAGCCGAAATCCCTTCACTGTAAAACTCCCCCAGGATAGCACCCCTGTGCCGAAACACGCAGAAGGGTGAATACTTGCTATGAATCGCATTTTAGTAAGTGCATTTGCTTGTAGATGTATTAATTGAAACCCACTAGCCAAAAGCGAATGATTTCTTTCACACGGTTATTCTTACCATCACTAAATAATTCTTTTTAGAACAGACGTTAAAAGAGAAAAATATTTTATATTATGCGTAAAAATTCCTACTGAAATTCATATTCATCCACCGTCAGAACAATGAATTACGTCATACCTGCATGCTTCAGATGGCACAATTTCGAAGACATCGATCGCGCTTGTGAGGATTAACCCTTTGGCCCTTGAGCTGGATATTTACAGTTTAGGGCACCACTTGTGTAAAATGTGAATATTTTATGAACCAAGAAGGGTAACATTAGGAAATACGCGACAGTTTGTGGAGCAATAAACGGAGATGGTGAAAGAAAGTCTAAAAAAATAATTAAATATATTTATTGACTGAATATATAATAAGCGTACTCTGGGGAGTAGCGGTATGTCTGTCCTATATATAGGATGCTTGGTGCCTAAAGGTTAAAGGAAACTACCACAACGAGAGGAACACAACATACCCACATATAAACACAGTAAAATAAAACACACACACACACACACACACACACATTATCTGACAGAGAATTTGCTTAAACCTATTTCTAAGTTTCGTCAATCCTCCTAAGACGTTCTCATAGCGTTTGTTAGGCAAATGACTATCAACATAGATATCGAAACTTGTTGAAACAGCCCAATCGACAGAATCAACCTCAACACATTCCTATTTCGACGAAGGGCTGATTTCAGCAGAAACAGCTCAGAGGTGCCAGGAGACACTACATGTTATGTGGCATCTGACTATAGTTTCCTACAGCAGTCACTGCCACTGGAGTTAAGTACTATGTAATTAAAACGGTAACATGCCACGGAGCTACGGAGAGGGCGAAATTTCCCTCGCGTCACAAACTGGAACGGATGAATGAGACAGACGACACAGTTCTAACGCGTATTTACACCCCTCTTATACTGCAATCCAGACGATCGCGATGGTTCTTTTGTTGCCACACATGTAGCCATGCACTACGCACAACAAGAAACAAAACCTGTTGACCGAAATGTGAAAGAAGATAAGTACTTTAATAGCAAGCTCGATCGTTTGGTCCCTCATAAGAATACAGGTCATATAACCATGGTAACAGATAAGAAGCATACCATTCAGCATTGCGTTGTTACAGTCAGTGCAAGAAGAGTCGTCATGCAACGCCACGTTACCATAAAATCTTACAATGATATAAAATTTAAGAACTTACAGACAAATATATGTGAAGTTTAAAAAAGAAACAGACAATCAATGCAGAGAACTTTATTCTAACACATGAGTAGCAGAAATTACGTACACAACAGACCTACACGTTGTCACCACCGACATTTGGGTACGTGTCCTTCTATGGCACGTTGGTTTGTATCCCGGCGCTGAAGATATCTCTGTGAAGTGTCTGTGAGCAGGAGGTACCAGCTTGGTTCACGTCGGCGTCTGTTACAAATCTTTTGCCAACTAAGTGCTGGAAATCACTAGACGCAAGAGTGGGACTGTAGGCAGTGCGGTCCACAACCCCTCAGCCGTAGCGCTCTAACGCTGTAAGTTCGGTTTGCACCATGCAGCCCAGTGATTTGCTTCCCGTTGGGACCGGTTACGGAACAACTGGATGACAAGCAATTTGCAACAGCCCCCGACGGAAGCAAACTGTCACCTTCTGCCTACACGGCGGTGTACAGAAATAGGTACCACGGAGAGATAAACGTCAATTGTGACTAGGTGGAGGTCTGACGTGTACCATCTGCTGCCACAAGCCAGAGTAAAGTTCTCGGCATCAGAGCATTTGTTACCTTATTTCGATTATTATTTAATTTTAATGTATGCTGTGTATCTGAAAAGTCGTGTGTTATATGGAGTTTTAGGAATACAGGCAGATTTTATGAAGTAAAACTACCCATGCTCACGTATTAAGTGAAAATCTTTGCAGTATTGCAGAATCAATTATTAATTAAACCAAATTTGTCACAAGAAATTGATTCTCTGAAGCACAAAATTAATTCCCCTTTTTGTCGAAAAACACGATAAGCAATCTAAAGGAAATAAGGCGGAACTAGAAAGAGCAGAATTTTAGATGTGGTGACTTTGAATTACAATTTTGAACAACAATCTTCATTCAAGTTTTGCCCAGTCCACTTTTACGTTAGTACAAAAGAGTATCTGCGTATTTCAGCACTTCGCTATTTTAATTTGATTCGACAGGGCAAAATGAGACAGAAGAGAAGGGTGACTGTTCTGTTGGAGCGAGTTCAGTGGAATGGAATGCAATGGCTGTCCAACTCTTTAGTGAAATGCTGCTCAAATGTCACTCACTTCACAAGATATCAAATATTTCGAAACGATGTTTCCAGAATAGTTATCTTTTTACAAGTGCAATTCTTCGTCACTTCACAAAGTATAATTAATGTGATGAATACTATATATATTATCAACATTTTAGCGAATATTACAGATCACGTAAAAGAAGAAGGATTTCCTAAATAGCTGTAGTTTTTTTTTTTAAATTTAATGTTCAAACTGAGACCAATTGTAATTTATTTCAGGTCTCTTCAATTTTTAAACCCAGCCTCTCTTAAGCGCTTTCATGTGCTAACGGCGATTATTACCCACGCAATTTCTCTCTGCACGTCCGCATGTACGAATATCACAGCGACTCCGATGGCTTTATGTGGAATTTAAGTTATGGATTGTTAGTAAACCCTGTCGAACCATTCCAAATTTGGTTAAAATCCGATAACAATAATAGACACATTTACATGACGACCGATCTAAATTTCAGATTTCTTGCCACAGAGTGAAAATAAAGAAATATACCGCTGATCGCAACTGTATTCATATGGTTATTTTATATATTACGCTACATGTTTCCGCCTTTGTGGCCATCATCAAGTACATCAAATCACAAACTATTTTAGGGAAAGACAATATCAATAATAATTTTCAGTGACAGAATAAGATATCATTCTTTACAGCAAAATCTGCTGGTCCAAGTAACCCTCCTCAAAACATTTTGTAATTTGATATATCAGATGATGGCCAAAAGGCCGAAACATGTAACATATTATAATAAGCACATGAAAGGAGTTGTGGACGACGGTATATTCCTTTATTTTAGTTTATATGTTTCAAAATGTGATGTATCAACCAAAGTTTATCTAATGCTATGAGTGGTCTGTATAATTGAGATACACTGTGTTCTCTGAGGTACAAGCTGTAGCCGAAGAAACGGGATTTGTAACTGAAGAAGAATGTGTTCTCTGTGAGACACAACCTGAGTACGAAGAAACAGCATGATCGATTGTAAACATTGAGTACCAGGGATTAAGAGATATCGACTGTGAATCTGCTCGATTAAATAGCTTGATAATCGACTCCAAATCCGTTACCGTGATAAGGAAAGATTTTATAGTGTGTGTGTGTGTGTGTGCAAAAACAATGTTTTTCTGAAAAAGTATTCATGAACTTAATTACATATAGAAAGCGCCAGAACTGTTACCCTCTGCGGACATTTCTAAACTTATTTGAATCATAGTTTTAGGATTGTTTACTCCTGCACATTCTACGGCAAACAAGGATCGTTCAAAATCTTGGAAATATGTATCTTACTTTACGTTGTTAATGCAGATATAATGTTGACTCGACACCGTTTCACAAATATTAACAAAATGTGGGCACAGGTGTCTAAAAAGTGAGGAAAGAAAAGTATGGAGGGCACATGATGCCAAAATTGTTATGATGGCGGTTAATTTGCGTGTTACCTGAAGAAAAACAGATTATTTGTAGCACGACCCACATTGCTCTGCGGTAAAAACCTTCGTTTTTTATATTACCACTAAATTAAAAGATACCCATCGGGCGTAAGCTACAGGGTTCTAATAGAGACGCTGAATAAAGAAAATTTTCCGCAAGTGGAAAGAACCGTATTGAACAACGTCAGAATCAGCACAAATTCAAATTACTCAATCCCATCCCGCGACCTGCAGTGATATGTTTACAGAACGCATTAACCTTTACAGAACTTGTCCATTAGCAGCAGACGAAAATTACTACCCACAAGAATTTGCTTTTAGAACCCGACCTCTGGAGTTACAAAGTTGAGGTTAGAATCTAATGGGACAACAAGTATTCCCAGGGGATATCAGTCACTGAATCACGGCATAACAACACCGATCTCTTCGTTTCCTGTTGTAGTATTTGTTATCTTAATCCGAAGCATGAATACTCCGAAAGGGAAGAAAGTGACGTAAATAATTTAGATCCATGTTTTGAATGGGGCCACCACGTTGTGTTATCCAATACAAATATCAAATATGTATTATCATATTCAGTCGGAACACAACAAATAATTTTATTATCAATGTTACCAAATTTATAGATTGATAATAAAATTATTTGTTGTGTTCAGACTGAATATAATAATATTTATTTGATCTGTGCGCTACCACAAAGACCCACACCAAGAGCATATATATATATATATATATATATATAAGGTAAAGTGATCCCGTTACAGGCCCGATGTGGCCCAGAGGGTGGGTAGAGTTATAGCTCTACTCTTCCATGACCGCGGCACTAGAATGAGGTGAGTGGTCAGCAGCACGCCCCGGCCGCACTTTACCCCCGGGAAAGACCTGGTACCCATTTTACAGGAGGCTGGGTGGACCCCAGGGCCGGTCTGGACGGGCGGAAAATCTCGTCCCCACCGGGATTCGATCCCGGACCATCCAGCCTGTAGTCAGTCGCTATACCGACTGAGCTACCTGGGCAATATACATACAAAACATCATATAATCTGTTCAGCTACAGAGAGTTCACGTGGTTTCTATTCTGACCTCTATAAGGAACTAAAATTGTTTTAAAGGAAATCAGTAAAATTTTTCTTACGAATTTTTTGAATTGATTACAAGAGACGAATTATTCAACAGCTAATTCCGAACCGAACGGCTCTTGCTGTAATGTTAAAACAGTAAGGAAGGGATATGAAGCTGTGTGACTTGTTGTGTTATACTGAAGCATCGTTTGTCCGTAGATTTCACTGGATTTCGCATCCTGTGATTATAACATTCGGATCACAGATAATATACATATTTTAAATTGTGAAACACTGAACCTGGCCTACTTGTACCGAATAACATCACGCCTTGTGCTTGATATTATGTATGATACATACAGATATAAGTATAGGCAAGGATAGTGCGTGAATGCTTCATCTCCATTCAAATTATGATTTCCTTCACGATGGTTCAGTTAGCACCGAAACATGTTTGGAAATGTATCATATAAAATAACAAGTAACAACATTTACCTAACAAGTCTATTTTTTAGACGGTTCATAAATACTGGAAAAGAGATGGTTTATCTTAGTTGGTACATTAAATCATTTTTAAATGCTCCACAGTCTTATCATCGGAAGGTCCTGCGACCGGCCATCTCGACACAGGGTTTTCTTGGTTTCTTTGTGCCTAAAAGCAAATGCTGAGATGGTTCTCAAGGAAGTTGCCACTAAATGCTTCTCATGTAGCCCTCCAAACTTAAATTTAGTAGTAACCAATTTCATATTTTGTTTGCATGTAAAATAACCACTGCCACCGGGTGACAAACCAATTGCAGTTAATAATAATAATAATAATAATAATAATTATCATTAATAAAACGTCAAGGCCACAAACATCACTTTTGAGGTAAATTCAGATTGACTTTAGAGCCTTACTGTCCCTCGCGCGCGCGCACGCACGCATGTGAGCAAGAACGAAAGGTAATGAAGGCAAACTAGTAAACGACAATAAAGGAGGAGAAATATAAAGCGCAAATAGATCTGATTTGTGGGTCTGTACTTGTGGTTTGTTTTCAATTCCTATGGCAGGGTAAAGTACTAACTCGAAGGGATTAAAAGTCACATACGGAACGGGAGAAACCAGGACCGAGAAGGTAAGTTAGACAGAGGATTAGAAATTCTAGGAAGCGATACCCGCACGAACACGCCAAGCGAGAGAGCTTTTTGTCCGCACTGAAGTACCAACATTACAGAAAAAGCTCAGAATGCCTAATGAAGCACTGAATTCATTAGTTAATATGATGATTGTTCTTATTCAATTCGATTAGTAAATTATTTTCATTTACTTCTTCTCTTCTGCACAAGGTTAGGCTCCATTTTATGATACGCCGTGGAATATAATCAGGCTGGGAGTCTTGTGTTTTGTATCGTGACAACAAAAAAGCTTACTGCGGATAAAGATAATGAAACATATAGCACGTGATTTCTCGAATAAATGGCAGCGGCTACGTTTTCGATGTTTCACAATTAGTAGAAATCCGAGTCAAAATTGTAAACCGTAGATTTTCAGAGCTGTGAAATATACTTTCATAGTTTGACGGTCTTAAGATTTTGTATTTTAGTGGTTTTTAATGTCCACAATGGACCTTAATGTGAAATCTGTTTTCACTCCTCTAAGTCATATCCTGTGGCTTTTTATTAAGTTGAATGAATTAGCGTAATTGAGAGGTGACACGTCCAAAATTTCACGAAATTCACTTTTATTAGGAACACTATCAGCTTAGAAAAACGAATATCATAGAATGTGGATATTATTGAAAAATTTCGTCCTATTTTTGGCAAAGAGGCGGAGAAGGCAATTAAGTTGGTGAACTTAAAGGAAATACATTTAACAAAACTTAGTAGCAATTTAAACAGATCAGAACTGGAACACATTTTATCGGAGTTGTGTGTTTGGTTACAAACGACTCAATTTTATCAGAGTAAATTTATCTTTTTCTTTCTTGGGTAAAAAGTGATTCAATTTTTTGCAATTAAATGTATTGTTCTCTTTGATACAAGTGAATCACTGTCGTCGCTCTTTTTATGAATTAACCAATTTTAAGTAACAATATGTGATATTTTTTAATCATAATTTGAAATTACGATATTTCTCGTATTTGCTCATATGTAGCGTTGAATGACTGGATTACTTGCGAATGACGAAATGAGACGGCTGTGTGTGGCGGTCCATGCACATTTCAAGGCTTGAGGCTCGCATTTTCTTGGAGGATATGAGAAAAGCAAATAAAATTCTACTAGAGTGGGCGCGTTTCCCAACCGAGATTTAAACGTAGAACCTCTCGAAAACCAAGACGTTAAGGAAGGTAAAGCAGTCCCATTACAGGCCTGGACAGGGCCACAGGGTTCTTAGGAAATTAAGTTTCCCAGATTTCGTGACAACGGTACAGGATGGTGGTAGGTTGTCAGCCTTAAGCACCGGCCGCCTTTATCCCCAGGAAATACTCCTGGTAATCATTTTTGTTAGAGGCTGAATCGACCCCAGTGTCATAGTGCGATCGGAAGGATTTTATGTCAATGAAAAAATCCACTAACACCACCTGGGATAGAACTAGCGACCTTCCGATTTGTAGCACAGCACCTTAACCAGTGTGCTACCGCGGTCCCCAAACCAAGACGGAGAGATGGTAAATCTATCGAGAAGTTACGTTTATAGTTTTCTGAGTTTTATTACTGTATTTACTGATTTGGGAATTGTATTTGAATGGAATATGGAATCACGACATAAAGAGGTTGAAAGTACAAGGAGCTGCAGGTTCTGGGCTCTAGGCCGCCTCGTTTAGCGTATGAAATGCAGTTGCCTTCTACGTTATAATACAAACTCAGCACTTCCATCGCCCAACACCAGTCGCTATGTTCCTAGCACACGTTTGCTCTTTTCGCGAAATTTGGCCAATTTCGATCGAATTTGTAAAACCCCTCGAGGGAAAGGGTTAGAGTCAGAAAGTACATAGAGGGAGAGAGATAACCCCTGGAAATGTGTATACATTCTCCCCCACCCCAATGTGCCAAAGTCTGTTCGAAGACAGTCTACAGCATGTCTTCTAGTTTGCGCCAGTCTTTCTTCTTTATCCAGGTAATATTCTTTCTTCTTTGTTTCTATCTACCCCGTCCTGTACGCAGGGAAGGAAATATATATAACGAAAGCTGAATAAGACAGGTGAAATGGATGTGAGCTCTGGGAGATCTGGAAAACACTTCAAGAAGAAACGCTGTTTTAGGTGCATTGAAATCTAGTCGCTTTAGAGAAGTCTTTCATATTAACCTGTGAACTCTGTCGATTTTCTACGCAGTAGAATGAAAGAATAATACTACAGCAATATTTCTTCTTGTAGTATAAGAAAGTAAAAATACTCGTAGGTGATCTGAGATGAAGAGATCATTGCTGAAATCGCAGTTGCGAATTCTGTTCAGAAAGTAGATACGTGTTCATGTACGTGGCTACATCGCGGTACTCAGTACTGTCTTATTCACAGCTAGAATTTCGCTGAATTTATTCTGTACGCTCACCAACCAAGTATGGTCAGGAAGGAAGATTCAAGTCTTCAGCAATGTTAGCCATGTCGCATGCTCCAGTCTGAAGATGAAGATAGTACGCACATTCAAACCCTTGCTAAAGTTTATTAGTCGACATAACATCCTTCTGAGAATACCAAATTTCGTAGAGCGAGAAGTCTTCCCCAAATCCCGCGCACTCCATCGTTCAGTATTTTAAAAGTTTAAGTAACATAATTACTAATTTACAAAAAAAAAAAAGGGGGGGGGTTTGGACGTCGATAATCTCTCAACTGGTAAAAAGAATTTCCAGACTTTTATGAATCCTGGACATCCATAATGAGGTCTTTCGCGCTATGCCACCGTGAAATTTGGTAGGTGGATACCAAAGTTTTGGCTTAATAGACTGCATCTATCTTCAGAATATCAGTAACCGAAGCTTCGTTACTGTGTTCGGAAACTTGGTAATGACTTCAATATTTTACCTCATTTTATAAGTTACTTTTACAATACACTGGAAGACCGATCATCTAATTTAACACTTCCCAGTCACAGATATTACCTAAGCGACACTAAAGAGGGCGCAGACACTTACGCAGTTAAGAAAGCTATGTTATTCTTATAACAAAACCAACTAGTTGCACTAATTTCTCAAATTTATTTTCGGAATAAAAGACTACATGTTTCGGGCAGTTCCTCTGTTCATCATCAGCAGTTTTTCACTGTACACACAGCAATGGTATACGTCATGCAGGTTTGCTGACAGCTTGCTTGAGTGACAGTTGAGTAATGAGACACCAGTCTCTCATTACTCAACATAAGACGCACACCAAGCCACTGCTCCACAACACATTCCTACATAACATGATATGCTGCCACAACACCCCGTTTGAAATACCAATTGAATTGTGAATACTATAATATAACTTTAGCAAGGAACTAAGCTCCCTGATGATGATCTGACAAGATCGAAACATGTCGGAGTGTTTTAAAATGTTTTAAAAGTGTTTTATGTGAAATTATATGTGCATTCGTTGGTTGATAAATTTTAGTGATTCTACAAAAATGCACGGTGC
>Ga0131853_10015883_pt1 | contig 13761 bp, 8 predicted proteins | sample TergutLab28metaG_FD_92764 | JGI IMG/M metagenome (GOLD analysis project Ga0131853, IMG submission 92764) | Labiotermes labralis P1 segment gut microbial communities from Petit-Saut dam, French Guiana - Lab288 P1 (version 2) (version 2) | ecosystem: Host-associated > Arthropoda: Insects >... | reverse complement strand
TATATATATATATATGTGCAGTTTTGGTGACTGTCCAGCAGGGGACAGATCCAATTTCATATCAGGGCATCCTGCAAAGTTCAGACCAAATTTATAAGGGGCGTGCTGACTGTTAAGATTGACTGACCAACCAAATAACCAACAAACCATCAAGCTGCCTGTTGCAGTGTGACTTGGAACTTGTCCCAGTCAGCAAAATAGTTAACCTTTCCATGGTTTGAAATAAATATAATTATTCTAACAGCTGTAATTAAATTTGAACATTTCATGAAGACAAGAGTAAATGGTAATCAGTTTCAGGTATGATATGTACTGAATGTAGCATTTTAAAACCTCTTAGTTTTGGACAAAGTGTCATATGCTGTGCAAGCAATGTGAGGCTTTTTCTTTTTTGATAGAAAGCAAAGACCACAGGAAATTATTCATGCCAAATATAATAAGCAAAAATATGACATGTCAAGTGTTCTGGGTGTTCTTAGTGTCCCATGTCATACATTTATATGTGTATGTGTGTGTGTGTGTGTGTATATATATATATGTATATATGTATATGTATACATGTGGGCTGGGTAGATCAGTCGGTATAGCGACTGACTACAGGTTGGACGGTCCGGGGTCGAATCCCGGTGGGGACAAGATTTTCTGCCCGTCCAAACAGATCCTGGGGCCCACCCAGCCTCCTGTAAAATGGGTACCGGTTCTTTCCCGGGGGTAAAGTGTGGCCGGGGCATGCTGCTGACCACTCACCCCTTTCTAGTGCCGCGGTCATCGAAGAGTAGAGCTATACCTCTACCCACCCTCTGGGCCACACCGGGCCTGTAACAGGATCACTTTACCATTTTTATATGTATGTATGTATGTATGTATGTATGTGTGTGTGTATATATATATATATATACATACAAACACATATAGACATACATACATACACATATAAATGCATATGCATATATATATATACACACACACACAAGTTACATGCAATCATAAAATCATTCTTTAAAACAGTCAAATGGAATATTGAGAGGCTAAAAGAGTTTGTTTCTTAGCTAAGTAGTTGAGTGGCAGCAATGTGGTTGAATCAGTTTTCTATTCACAAATGGTGGTAGCTACTGAAATTGTTGCATTTATGAATCAGTGTTGTATTAATTTCTGAAATGCTGTTCAGAACATACAGTAGTGTGTAACACAGCATCCCAGCCTCTTCCCCGAATGTATGCATTTTCAAAATTTTAGTGTCTGGCAGCAGTGTTGTTTAAGATTCAAGTCTTCTCTGGTTCGTTCATTCATTTCACATTCCATTAATCTTATACAGATGTGGATATAGTCATGTATACATATGGCATAATAACAAGCAAGTGTACCTTCTTCTTCTCCTCCTTCTTCTTCTCCTTCTTCTCCTCCTCCTTTTTCTTCTCCTCCTCCTTCTCCTTCTCCTCCTCCCTCCTTCTCCTCCTCCTTCTCCTCCTCATCCTCCTCCTTGTCCTTCTCCTCCTCCTTCTCCTCTTTCTCCTTCTCCTTCTTCTCCTCCTCCTCCTCCTCCTCCTGCTCCTTCTTCTTCTTCTTCTTCGTCTTCTTCCATTGGCACTACAGCCCACTGTGGGCTTTGGCCTGTCCAACTATGTCCTTCCATTTTTTCCTATTGGCCACTAACTCTCGCCATCTTCTCACTCCCAGCACTTGAAGATCTCTTTCTACTTCCCCTTTCCATCTTTTCCTGGGTCTTCCCCTTCTTCTCGTCCCTTCCAGTTATTGAGTGAAGATCTTTTTGGGCATCCTATCCTCCTCCATTCTCTCTAGGTGACCTAACCAGCTTATCCTTTGCCCTTTTATCCATTTTACTATATTTTCTCCTTTGCTCATTTCTTCTAATTCTTGATTCGTCTGACTTTTCCATTCCCTGTTTTCATATTTAGGACCATATATTCTCCTAAACAAGCAAGTGTACATTCAGTACAAACTGTCCCTTATTATAGTGTCATAGTTTTGTTTTACTAGGAATTATGGGTACTATAATTAAAATAAGCCTAGTTAATAATGAAATTGAAAGTGATATCAACACTAATTATGTATTAAAGTATTCCTTCAGACTGTAAAAGGAGTTATGTGATTCTCTGCCATTGGGTGATTAGTTCCTGTGGTATTGAAGGCACTGATATTCTTTGAAATGTTGAGAACTTCACACTCTACAGCATAGTATGGTTCCAGGAGTTCATAAAAACTGGGCACAACAGCTGTGAATGTTGTCATGTACATTTGTGAGCACTTTGAGCACTATTTCTGTGTGAGTGCACTAATTAGTGCAGTAAGTAAAGGTCCTTGTGGCACCTCACTGCTTACATATGAAGCATACACAGTGAATGAATGCAGTGTCACCTCCCGGTAGGATCTTTCAAAGTAGCACAGCGGTGTGGCGCTTCCTATAGCACCTTAGATCATGGTAAGTAAGGAACAAATATAGATTTGAAATCAAATGATTCAGAGTGTAAAACCATGATTTAGACTAAGGTTTTGGTGTCAGGATTATTGCCCAGCAAAAAGGTAGTGTTATATTTGTGTGATTTGTTAGTGGAATATAGCAGGAGAGAAAGTGAAGAACTGTATACAAACCTCATTCATTGTCAAGTTGACCACAACAAATGGTTAGACTGAACCTGAGCCTGCATTCTTCTGAGCTGTGACACAGCTTGTATTCCATATATTGGTTGTAATTAGTGCATAAGGTACACCTCTTCAGGGATGTTCTGCCTTGTTGACCGTTAAAGAGCTGCCGATGTTTTGAAGGGTTGTATTAGTATTACCTGGAGAGTCAAGGTGTCTGATAAAGAACATCAGGAACCATTGACCAGTAGTGTGACATACCATTCCCAGAAAACTTGAATCTTCAGCAGCTACACTCTTAAAACCTTGTGTAATTAAGCACCAGTGACAAAGATTGCTCAGCTGCCAGGCACTGTCTTTGTATGACAATGGGGGCTTATTCAGATAAATGATTTTTGTGTCAGCTTCAGTGCAGACAGTTTTGAAGTGCTGAGTTTTGGATTCACCTGTTGAGGTTTGAATTAAATATTGTGCTTTGTAAGGCTATGTTATTTTAACAGTGGAAACTATGAATTAAACTACTGTGTAATGCAAATAATTATACCAAGCTTGAATAAATGTATTTTTAAAATTAGATCTTCCAGAAATGAAATCAGCCTGCAAGTAGTACAAAGGCATAGGTAGCATTTTTTTGTTTGATTTTTCATGCAGTAATTGCAGCAGTTTGCTTCATAAAATTTTACTTTTTGTTGTTTGCAATGTCAGTTTCCTTCACTACCCTACAGATGGCAGAAATGCATAGCAGCAAGAGTAGTTGCTGCATAGTAAAGGCAGGCAACACTTTGGCATTAGTGCAACACGTAAATGAAAATGGACGTAACATGCTATTTAAAGTGTAAATTTTTTTTTCACCCTTGCGGAGTAGGCTAACTGTTCTCCACATCTTTCTTATGGATAGTACACCAAAACTCTGTATCTTTCATTTAGTATTGTGTATATACTGTACACAATGATTTGTACTGCTCACCCAATATTGTGCAGGTGACAAAATCGAGAAGAATGAGATGGGCTGGGCATGTGGTGCGTATGGGTGAGGAGAGGGGGGTGTATAGGGTCTTGCTGGGGAGACCTAGGCGTAGATGGGTGGATAATATTAGGACGGATCTCCAGGAGGTGGGATGTGGGTATATGGACTGGATTGGGCTGGCCCAGGATAGAGACGGGTGGCAGATGCTTGTGAGTGCGGTAATGAACCTTCAGGTTCCGTGAAATGCAGGGAATTTCTTGACTAGCTGCAAACCAGTTAGCTTCTCAATAAGGACTCTGCACCATGGAGTAAGTAAGTAAGTATATACTGTACACACTGATGATCATGTAAGTATGTTAAAAAGTAGCATGGTCAATATATTTTGGTTTTTCAGTCACTGAGAGCTTTGCTCAGGGGGGAGTGTAAACCTGTTATGCCCTTGGGGTCCACACACTAAACAGGCAATGGCCCCTCAGTTTGGATTGTCATAGGTGTATGGTGGCCTTCTCACATTAGTTACGTACTTACTTACTTACTTACTTACTCACTCCATGGAACACAGTCCATAAGAAGCTAACCGGTTTTCAGCTAGTCAAATTCAACGCATTTGGAACCCGAAGGCTCATTACCGCATGCACAAGTGCCCGCCACCTGTCCCTATCCTGAGCTAGCTTGATCCAGTCCGTAACCCCGCATCCCACTTCCTGAAAATCCATCTTAATATTATCCTCCCATCTGCGCCTGGGTCTCCCCAGTGGTCTCTTTCCCTCAGGTTTCCCCACCGAAACCCTGTACATGCCTCTCCCCTCCACCATACGCACCACATGTCCCACCCATCTCATTCTTCTTGAGTTTATCACCCACACAATATTGGGTGAGCAGTACAGATCATTAAGTTCCTCATTATGTAGTTTCCTCCAGGCCTTCTCACATGTAACATTTGTTTATACATTTCGGAATTACCGTGTACAGTACACTTCTTCTTTCAAAATACGGATAAACACATATAATTTGAGAAATGTGCATTACCAAGAATGCAATATTGAGGTATGTCTTAACATAAAATGTCTGTCTGATACCATGTTACACTATATCATTGTTCACTTGTCTTCGTTCTGTGCACATTGCCAAAGTGTTGCAACTTTTAATGCTTCCAGGCTGAGTATTTTAAGATGCCAAACATAAGCTGGCTGTTAATTTCCAGATTAATTAATCATTTTATTTTATTTATTAGTATGATTATTATCATTATTATTATTATTATTATTATTATTATTATTATTATTATTATTATTATTTTGCTTAGTGGCATGAGAAACCTATCGAGGTTGTGGTGTGTAATTTTAAGAAAGGAAGAACCTCACCACAGACAAAGGCCATAGAAATACTAAAGAGAGGCTGTGACAACTTAGTGCTCACTGACATCATGCAAGATCACATTGCATTTTATTGCATTTCTGAAAATTAGCGTGTCATTCGAAACACTATATATATAGCTTAAGTTCATTGAAATATGTAGTATTTATTTAATACAGTCTACTTTTGATGTGTAATTTAAAAAATTGAAGAAACAATTTGTTTTGAGGCTTATGTAAAAAGGATTTCATAATGGGAACATTGTGAAATGACATGTTTATGAAAACGTCTGTACCACATTTTATCCATATCATTCAGTTTTCTTTAAGTCAAAACTGAAGGTAGGCATAACTTTCCACAGCACCTAGAGACAGTCCTCATTTGACATCGTCCCAGAAAACTTGATGTTCAGGTGACAGTGCATCATGGTAAATTCTTATAATAAAACCAACTAGATGCAATAATTTCTTAAATTTATTTTTGGACTAAAACTCTGCATGTTTCAGACAGTTCTTCTGTCCATCATCAGGAGTTTTTCACTATACACGCAGTAATGGTATATGTCATACAGGTTTGCTGACAGCTATCGAGTGGTATCAGGATGGAACTGCAGTTCTGTCCTGATCCCGCTCACAAGCTGTCAGCACACCTGTATGACATGTACCACTGTTGTGTGTACAGTGAAAAACTCCTGATGATGGACAGAGAAACTGTCCAAATCATGCAGAGTTTTATTCCAAAAACAAATTTGAGAAATTAGTGCATCTAGTTGGCTTTATTATAAGAATCCCATAGAACGTCACTTTGCTCTAACGTTGAGCATTATTAGAGAACAACGGTTCAGTGAACATTTCCAGGATTTTGATTAACATTGTTTTCCCTGAAAGGATGTTTGAAGGTGAGATTTGGTAGCCCAGCTTGTTTATGCTCAATTCTGCACTTTTTTGCTCTGTGTTGTAGTTTTTGGGAATCAGGCCCCAATGTTCAACAAGGACTTCCTGTGTTTTGTTTTATGCATTTTATGTAGAACTCGTGTAGAATGGTACCAGATGTTTCGTTTGGTTTTGACGATTGGCTAGAAACTCTCTTTGTTTCTATTGGCCTTTGTTCTAAACCTTTCTTACTTACATTCATATAATTTGATGATGCAAGAGCATCCAGTACTTTGTTACTTAATCTCAAAAATGGTATAAAAGCCCTTATGAAGAAAATACAAGTCATTGTGGTTACCAGCCATCAATCAAATTTTGTTACAATCCCTGACATTTTCACCAAATGTCCTTGTTCCTTCCTCAACCATCAGCATCAACACGAGCTTCTGCAGTGACACTACTGGTGAAAGCAGCATCTTTGGACCTTCAAGGTGTGTAGGTGTGTTGAAAATTTGTGTTTATGTCTCGTCCATACCGTTTGTTCGTACTCTGTATTCTTGTTGGCTTCATAGGCATTAGTTACAGGGAATTTTGTTCTTAAGATGTAACATAGGATTTGAGGTAAGGCCGTTCTCCTGCAGTGGTTAGTCCAGTATACCTTTTGTGAATGTTTGATCCGTTGTGCTTCTGTGATGTTTTCAGTGTCTGACGACCAACATGTTGAGAAAGCAAGATCATTAAATTTTGACAGTTTTTCAGTGGAAACTAGTACATTCAAGTTAATCAGCTGCATTGTCTGCTGTGTGCACCAGACATGATTTCACTCTTGAGCACATAAACCCATATCAATCAGAGGGTTTTGAGGCATCATGGAATTTATAGGAGCTGGGAAGTTAGAGCAGTGATCTCAATGTCTCATCGCTCACTTGTCTAGAAATTTTACAGAAAGCCAATAGTTTATGAGGCTTTCTATCGGCTGATATCAGTGGGAAACGGCAATGGAAATTTGTTACCCACTGGACTGTTTTACTATGTAAAAGACAGGCATAGATTGACACTGGAATCAATTGTGTTGCACAATTTGTGGGTTTACTCTGTTTAATTAAATGATTTAACATTAATCTGGTGGTGTCTGGTGAGATGTCTTCTTAGTCTTCACAGGTGTCTTAAGTAAAATATCGTATGCCTGAGTTTATGTATAATGTATTCTGAGAATATGTGGTTATGTGTCTACTAAGTTAGCTTCAATACAGCATTTCCTTAATACGTGGTGTTGTACCTCACAGGTCTCTTTATGTATGTATGTGATTCAGGGAGCTGGTACCAGGACCACTGTGATGTTGAGCAGCTCCTCACATGGTACTCTCAGCATATTAATTGCATGGTGTCAGTCTTATGTCACTTTCATTCCATCTTCTAATGGCCAAATTGAAGTGTTAGTGCACAGCAATTTTCTGTGACCCATGAACATTACGTCTTTGAAAAATATGGTGATTGAACTTTTGGTAAATCAAGTGTTAGGGGAATCGCAGCTTCGTTATTCTGAGTTGCCTGTATCATCAGTAGGCAGAAATATATAATAATGCATACAGAAGTAATACGTGTTTAGGTATGCTACTGAATGAAACAGTGAAATCGTTAGGGTTCTGTTCTTCTGGGATATGATGCCGCATTAATGAGTAATTTCATGTGATTTGATTGCCCACTGATGCAGCATCACATCACAATGGAGTTCTCAGCTACACCACTGTGAAGACCTCAAAACTTGCATAGCACACCATTATGGTCGAAGCCACTGTACATTGCGTCAGGAGATTTTGAAAAGCTCCAAATCGAGGCAGCCAAGTCTAAGCTTCCCTTCCTTTTTCCCGTGAGGTGGTGACAACATAAATGGATCCAAATTTTGATGTTTTCTGACCGTGCATCTCAGTATAATCCTAGTAATTAGCCAACTTAATGCACAAATTTTTGTATTATAATAAGTTTATTATATGCCACTACATTTCGAGTGCTACATGCTTATCATCAGGAGGCCAAAATTGTATTGTAGAGCATCTGGTATCGTCATATCTATAGGTGTGATGATACCAGATGCTGTACAATACAATTTTGACCTGAAGATGAGCACATAGTGCTCGAAACATGTCGAGGCATGTAATAAACTTATTATAAAACAAGAATTTGTGCATTAAGTTGGTTAATTACTAGGATTATTTAGGGATCCAGTTACCAACCAATGTAGCATCATATCCATAAAAGATGGACACTTCAGCTGCAGTTCTGTGGGAACCTAAAAATTCACATTGAAATCATTAGTTGCATGTGTTTGCTCTTAAATACAATTACATAATTATCCAAATGTTGCAATCTATCTTGATTGTCATGGGAAATGTTTATGGTCCTTGTTTATTAATTAGGTTTCCCTTTTGTATGCAGATCAAAATGCATGAATACATGCAACCAGATACCTGCAACTGTATACAGGTAGATAACTGTGCTACTTCAAATCTTTGAGTGAGAAAACCACATTTAACTAGAGATTGCTATATACATGATGCCTCTAACTTTCCACTACTAGGTTTAGTGGTTAAACCGTTTGTAGAGGCATGCAGTGTATGAAGTGAAATTAATTCCTATGTTTTGACGTATTGCTGACCATGCAACTCAGTATATTTATCTCAGTAATTAACCAACTTGATGCACAAAATTTTTGTTTTACAATAAGTTTATTTCATGCCTGTACATATTTCAAGCACATGTGCTCAAAACATGTACAGACATGAAATAAACTTTTGTAAAACAAAAATTTTGTGCATCAAGTTGGTTAATTACTGAGATAATTCCTATGTGCCTGCAGGTGGCTGAAATATGCTGAAGTAAGAGTAATTTGGTAGTTTTCAGCTAATTGTGTTGTAACAACTACTGTATGCATGTAATATTTTCTTGAACTGGTTGCATATAAAAGGTATTAACCAGTTTTGGACTCATAGAATATAAATAAATTAAAATTCGGATGAAGATGATGATGAATTGCAGGTGACTGTGTCCTTCATATCATTGTTTCACTGTGACAGGCTACAAAAATCTTAAAAGCCTGCGGATTTGAAGGGTCTGAGTATGTATCATGTACATGAAAAATACAATTTTGAAGGTACAAGGTCTTTTGGGATGTGACTGTATCATAGGGTGAGTGGTTCCCAAAATCTTGAAGGCACTGTGATATATGGAAAACAGGGAACTACTTGCTTCATGATAAGGCGTTACATCCCGGAAAACCTGAACGTTCAGCGACGCTGCTATGAGAACCTCAAGTCCTGCACAAAACACTTAACATACTAAATTTTTGGAAGTGAATATATAATACTTAATAGTAACTTGTTGCACAGTGATTCTTATTTATTAATTATTGCTCCAACATGTTTCGGCCTCAGTTATTGGCCTTCTTCAGGGAGGTTGAATCATGTCGGAGCAGTAGTTAAGAAGTGAAAATTATTGTGCATCAATTTGGTATTAAGTATTATGTATGTAGTACAGTTGCACGGAAAATGTACAGTATTAAATTTGTTGGTGAAACGTGCAAGGGTCTACTTGGGACACTGAACTGCTTGCAGTAGGATAGTACTAAGGAGACTGCCTGGGACACTCAATTATTGACATGAGCCTAATGTTAAAGCAACTGCTTGGGACACTAAACTGTTGACAGGGGGATAAAATAATGGGAGTGCAGGTTCATATTCAGTTTCAAGGTTTTCACAGCAGGCAGAATTTATTGTGTGTTACAACAGTTTTATAGGCAGTTACCAAGATTTCAGTGGACTTACTGTCAGTATCATCAGGCTAGAAGTTAACCCTGAAGATGGAAATAGTAGTGCCTTCAGAATAAGATTACACAATGTTATAGCAAGTGTAAACTAAACCGAAAGTCTTAGCAATATGTCACTAGTTGAGTGACCTCGTTGCAGTAATGAGTAGCTGTTAATTGCATGTTGGAAGTCATTCTGTTGGCAGCCATGCTTAGAAACACTGGAATGAACCCAGATAAGTCTGCCTAATCCCTTTTTCAGTAACTGATTCAGAATTGTATATTACAGATGACTCGTATTTGCGGACAGACACCAAACCTCCGAAGTTGGGCAAAGGTTAGATATGTGTTGTGGTGTGTATGTGTGCTTCTTTCTTGCACCTGCTTTCCTTTGTTTACATAGTGTTATGTGAATTGACTTCCAGGTTTACAACAAATGATGTTCATGTGTGATCATTGTTGTATGGGTTATAAGCTCATTTAAAAAGGACAGATCATGGCAGCACTGTACAGTAATTTCAAGGACAGTCTTTAAGCATTGTAGCAGTTCATTGCAACTCCTTATGAAACCAGGTGATTTTGAGAACATCTGGGAGAGCAGGATACAGCACTTTGTTCAAAGTGCATGCCTGATAAATGTATGAGCGTAAGGGGTGCGCAAAATATCAGTTGTGGTCACTGCAGTGCCCACTTCTTTTTTATTTAATTCTGTTCTAACAAAAACACAGTACACCCCCTCTATCCGTTTTATCATACAGTGCCATTGGTATGTAAAGAAACATATTTGGGTGTAAGAAACGCAGTAAAATATTTAAATCTTTTTATTATCATATTCTTTGCTTTAAAAAATATACGGATATGCAACAAATCTTATTACGTAGGGTGAAGAGAGAGAAACCAACAATATGCAACTAATCCGATGTTGATTATCAAACTTCTATCTCAACATGTTTCGGGCATCATTATGCCCGTCATCAGGAGAACAAGACCGTGTATTACTGCATATGGTGTTCTGCACTGGTTGTGCTGGCTGTGGTTGTGTGGAGCTGGATCGTAAGCTGTGTGCACTGTGTGAAGGTTACTGTTTGACTGAGCTGGGTCATAACCTGTGTGCACTGTGTGAAGGTTACTGTTTGACTGAGCTGGGTCATAACCTGTGTGCACTGTGTGAAGGTTACTGTTTGACTGAGCTGGGTCATAAGCTGTGTGCACTGTGTGAAGGTTACTGTTTGACTGAGCTGGGTCATAAGCTGTGTGCACTGTGTGAAGGTTACTGTTCGACTGAGCTGGGTCGTAAGCTGTGTGCACTGTGTGAAGGTTACTTTAACCTTCACACAGTGCACACAACTTAAACCCAGCTCCATACAACCACAGCCAGCACAACCAGTGCAGAACAACATATGCAGTAATACACGGTCTTGTTCTGCTGATGATGGGCATAATGATGCCTGAAACATGTTGAGATAGAAGTTTGACACTAAACATCAGATTAGTTGCATCTTGTTGGTTTATCTCTTTTCACCCTATGTTCCATGATGCACGGTCACAAGAACCTAAAATCTTATGCGTATTGGACCGTGCATCATCTTGATATTTGAATAAAGGTTGACCAACTAGATGACACTTGCTTTATTAGCTACTGCTCAACATGTTTCAGACGTTAATACGTCCATCTTCAGGAGCTAGCGAGTACTTGTTGTGTTGTGTAGGCTGACTTGAGGCGTGCTGGTGTTACGTAGCAGGATTGTCTGTTGGTGATGTGGTATCCAAGTGCAGCCTGCACTCGGATACCACATCACCAACAGACAATCCTGCCACATAACACCAGCACACCTCAAGTCACCCTACACAACACTACAAGTAGTCGCAAGCTCCAGAAGATGGACGTATTAACGTCTGAAACATGTTGAGCAGTAGATAATAAAGCAAGTGTCATCTAGTTGGTCAACCTTTATTCAAAGAACCTAAAACTTAAAAAAGTCTTATTACTGTGTATTTTGAACAGTGTGGAGTGATCGCCTGGATTGAAAGGGCATTGATTTTAAGTGTAACAAAAAAGTGTTGATCACCAACAACATATGGTGAGTGCTCCATATACTATCCCACATTATACCATGGACACATATATACCATGTGTATGATCATGTCCCTGAAAGTGTTTGTTAATTACACTTAACACTGGGTGTATGTTGAACCTGTACCCTGACACCATTAGTATAATGAGGATCTGTTTTATTTGAGACTTGAAAATAATATGTAGCGAAGAACTTTGTAATATGGTTTCAGGAAATAACAAGATCATACAGAATTTTGGTAAGGAAATCATTCTGAGGACATGGTCTGATTTTAAATGGGTAGTGGGTATATATCGGCAGTATTATTTTGATCAAGTATGGGAGCGTGTCTGTGGGATTTTGTGTTTGTGATGTTCAGGTTCTTTCAACAGATTTAGTTGAGATGGTGGAAATGTGTAGGCATTTACAAACAAGTAAACCTGTAAATTTGAAACGAAGTGACTTTATCACAGATCTCTTTAATTTCCCTCTCTGAACAAAATAACATCTTATTGTGATTTATATTTGGAATAGTGCTTCAAGGTGGTTATGTAATGTGCTGAGTTAAAAGGCCGCTAAATATTTTACAGTTATTTTTATTGTTACACCATGCATGTTGTCGAGCTACTCAATTATTACACCAACCACTGCACATATATAAAATTTATAAAATTTACACATTGAAACATTAAAAACGCTCCGACATGTTTCGGTCCTAAGACCATCATCAGGGAGCTGTATATTCCTTGCTAAAGTCACACTAGAAGTAGTCGCAGATTAATTTTGTTGTACAAGTTGGGTGTTGTGGCAGCATGCCATGTTGTGTAATGTTATGTTGCAAAGAGTGCCCTGCTGCGGATGTGCATTCTGTGCTTCGTTGCATGATATTGGCAGACTGCAGTGGTTGGTGTAATAATTGAGTAATTTTACAGTTAATTTTGTATTCATGGGTTCATGCATCATGAATCGGATTGAATGATTGTCCAATGAGATGTGACTGTATTCAGTTTATTACACTTCTGTAGGCAGCTCTGCATGTTTCGGGTGTTGACACCCATCATACAACTGTAATTACAGCTTCTGGCACCGGTCAGCCGGTTCTGCTACCATCCGCTCTCTTTGTTGATTTCCAACTCAACAATGAGAGCGGACGGTAATAGACCCGGTTGACCAGTGCCACAAGCTGTATTTACAGTTGTACGAGCTCCTGATGATGGGTGTCAACACCTGATGCAACGAAGCACAGAATGAACATCCGTAGCAGGGCACTCTTTGCAACATGACACAACACAACACAGCATGCTGCCACATTACCCAACTGGTACAGCGAAATTAATGTGACTTTTTATAGTGTGACTTTAATAAGGACGATATGGCTCCCTGATGATGGTCCTAGGACCGAAACATGTCGGAGCGTTTTTAATTTTTTAATGTATAAATTTTATAAATTGTATATATGTGCAGTAGTTGGTATAATAATTGAGTAACTCAACAACATGCACGGTGTAACAATGAAGATAAGTCAGAGTACACAGTTTACCTTCAAGGGGTACAGTGCTGACTGCCAAGCTTCAAGTGTTGCTTCTGATGTTTGCTGGGTATGATGAACCACATCAACTAAGCTGCCTGCTCTTTAATTGATGAATTCAAACACTTTCTTGATCATAACGTTTTGTGAGTTGTCCTTCCTTACAGAATGTAACTCTTGCCCCTGTATTTGTGGTTCACAATACAAGCCACTCATTTCACCACTTGTAATCCATAGATCATACATCACTGTCTTCAGTCTTTAGAGTCTTTGCTAATAAATTACTTATGAATTGCCACTCTTCCACTGAGAAATAAGGAATTTATTTCTTGTGTCTCTAAATATCTTCTTTGAATCCAAGTGATTCCAGAATGAGAGTGGCAGGTTCAAGTATGAAGGGAAAAATACAAACTTCCAGGCACAGTAAAAACCAGTGCTTTGTTTTGCAATGGAAAATGGCGGAACTGAAGTGTAACAGGAGGTGGAGGGGGGGGGGGGGGGGGAACTTTTGGGGGAAAAGGGGGGGAGGGATTTAAGGGAAACACTTATTTTTTAGGGGTTTAGGTTGAAAATTTGTTTTT
>Ga0131853_10015882_pt1 | contig 13761 bp, 7 predicted proteins | sample TergutLab28metaG_FD_92764 | JGI IMG/M metagenome (GOLD analysis project Ga0131853, IMG submission 92764) | Labiotermes labralis P1 segment gut microbial communities from Petit-Saut dam, French Guiana - Lab288 P1 (version 2) (version 2) | ecosystem: Host-associated > Arthropoda: Insects >... | reverse complement strand
CTTGCTGTGATTCGTCAAAATCGTCGCCTAACTGTCCGTGAAGTTGCCGAAGAAGTAGGAATCTGTAAAAGTTCGTGCCACCCGATTTTGAACGAAAAACTGAAGATGTGTCGTGTTGCCACAAAATTTGTTTCGCGTCTGCTGACGCGTCGCTCCTTATCCATGAATTTTTGACGAAGCATGAGACGACTGTTGTTCCCCAGCCGCCCTGCTCTCCAAATTTGGCCCTGCGGACTTCTTCTTGTTCCCGAAGTGGAAATCCTCACTAAAAGGTCGCCGATTTCAGACGGTAGAGGAGATAGAAGAAAATTAGATACGGGACCTTCGCGCCGTCCCGCAAAAAAGTTCCAGAACTGGAAAAAACGCTGCGAGCGGTGTATCGAGAGTGGAGGGGAGTACTTTGAAGGTGACAATTTTGATTAAGTTGTAAGTAGAGCAATAAATTTTAAAAAAGTTCGGTTTCTTTATGGACTGCCCTCGTACTTTATGGATTGGGATCTCTTCACTAACAGTGACTTCGGAAATAGCAATATTTAAATGTTACAGTAAAGAGTGAGAAATTCGTACTTGATTTTGGTAGATACACCTGTTCGGTAAAGTCCATTTAGAATGCTCTGGGGATGCAGCATTTAGAATGCTTTGGCGATACAGCATAAGTCTTACGCATTTTAGGGAGGCATTTGTGGGTATTTGACATATGTACTTGTGGCTTAAAGTCCTGCACACTGTGTCGTCTGGTATTAGCCACAGCGCATAATACTACTACAACAGTACTTCTTACCATACTACTATTACTAGAGACTGCAACGGTAGCTGCAATGTGCAACATACATAAAACCATTTAAGCTGCCCACTTCTGCTTTGTATAAACATTGTTTGTTTCACCTACCTTATATATTTTAATAGTTTTATCAAATTATGTAAAGGGAAAGAGTTATCTTCCCATTTTTATATTAAGAGGAGTGTTCGGTCTTTCTTTAATTCGAAATGATGCATGGTCTGATGACGGCCTGCATAGAAAGCCGAAAGTAGTAACCACTGTAATTTATTGATGCTGCTGTTGTATGACGATGTGTCTAATAAATATATGGAAGATATTTTGAACGAAGGATGTTAGTAGAAACCTTTCACTAGCATTATTACGACATGAGAATTCTGTCAAGGAAAATATCTTAGAAGTTATGTCTGTGTGCGTGTGTGCGTGTTTGTGTGCCACTTTAATTTAAATTATAAAAAGTTATTTGTATATATTTATATATTATCGTTGAAAGTATTAAGCAGCGCGTGTTACTTATTTGCTACTCTAACTGCACGTTGCTGAATAATAGATTCGTGGTTTATCAGGCCACCAAGTGCTGTTAGAACATTTAGGTCCAAGGAGTGACAATGAGCGAAAGGGTATGAAGCATTAATTGTGAATATGTAATGAATAACTATTTTGAGTCGGTAAACCTCTTAGATAAGAGACTACTTGGAAGGCCAAGAAGTAAATTAGATAATAAGTTTAAGACTGATTTTACGGAATTGTGGTTTGAGAGTGACAGACATGTGGAATGAGATGAAGACCGCATCGACTGTCAAATGTTGGTGTTCGTGGTGCTGAATCTTCCGGTTCAGTTTACAGATTGAACGCTCTATCAGATAATTAGCACTGAGGTTTTGAAATTGATGATTAATATGGGTGATTAAGTGTTCTGTAATAGACGGTCGGGGAAATTAAAGAATAGCTGCTGTATTCCTTAAAACTGGTCATTAAGACGTATGTTAATAAGAACACACTACACGTAGAGTACTGTCCTAATTATTTTATTTAAATATCAATTATGTTGCAACTCTTGTGGTTCGATCGCTCTTACATCACCGTAATTACATGTTATCTTCATTTCCGAATCTTCAAAATACTACTGGTTATATCCATTTAAAAGGCGGAAGGTCAATTATCTGTCCTCTCCGCAGTGGGTCCTTATCAAGGCTCATTGCGTCCCATGCAAATAATATCTGTCTTTCGCGCCTTAAAATCCCTATCACGATGAGCGGTATAAGTCAATTAGGGTACATGGAAGTGGTAAGAAATCGAGGTGCACGGCTGAGCTTACAGATTTTGGAGGCATGAGATTTTCTTCAGGTGTTTAGCGGACTGCGCTTCGGTTTTGGCAGTTTGGTTCGATCCGTTTGCAGGAAGAACCCAACACTTAGCAGCATGAATAAATTGTGTATTTATGATTTATTATGTGATCTTATTCAATGAAAGACAACTAGTTTTCTATCTCTGACGACGAATTTTTTTAAACGAAGACAAAGCATGGAGGTTAGCGTCTTCTGTCTCCTGCTCAGCACTTTATCTCCCGGAGCACATCGAACCACCGCATTGCCATCCTTTGTCACGTCACCTAACCCATTTTCTGACAAACATGTCTGTCGTAGTTTGACTCGTCCCTCTTAGGGAATATTCCTTAATTTTTGGTCGCATTTTTAACAGTGCGTACAGCGACTATTAGACTCGTCAGCTCTGTCTGCTCGCATAAAGAACTCGGCTCCTACTGGATGGAGTTTCATGAAATTTGATATTTGAGGATTTTTCGAAAATCTGTTACGAAAATTCGTGTTTCGTTAAAATCTGATTAGAATAAGGGGAAGTTTACATGAAAACCTATGCACATTTCTGAAAGTATTTCACTGAATTCTTCTCAGAATGAGAAGTGTTTAAGACAAAATTTGTAGAGAAAATCAGAACACATTTTATTTTCAATGAAGTTTTTCGAAGGTAATGAGATAATGTGCAAGACTACGGTAGAACCGGACACGCCATTAGATGACAATAAAATAAGGCGCAGAGAAGATGCGATATCATTGCTGATGCCTGATAACTAAGGCAAGAATACAGACACACACCGAGAATATTTAATATGTATTGCTTTTCCACGGCAACAATGGAAAAAAGAACGTGCCTCAGTGTTGTATTATACGTGCATTGTCCGTCATGTTCCCTGTTAAAGTTAATTAAGTTTCTGTACGAACAAATTGCCTACACAGAGTAAATCTACATAAAGCTACATAAACCACACACGGATTTGGTTCAAAGGTCAGTAGTACGTAAATATGTCAAAACTTAATTTGGCATCCTCTGAGCGAAACTTCCAAATGACCTGGCTTCTTTTAATGAATACCACAAATGTTACTACTTGAGTGAAAAAAGTAAACTTCGAGAAGTTCGGAGAGTATGTTTTTAACTAAGGTGCTGATACAGTTGCCCTATAAATATAGTGGACTGTAGAATTTTAGAATATTCCCTCATTCACATTTTAGGGGGTAGTTTTCCGGGATCTGATTCAAATGTTCGGCTGCATAAATCAAGCATGTTCGTTTCAGTATCTTGGCAACCTGCTAAGACAAGGTCTTACTTTTAACCGCATATTTGACACGCTTCTAGTGAAAGTTCAAGCTGTAATGAGAAAAAAAATAATATACAGGAACGAAATCATGGAAAGTAAATAAGCGACTGTCGGATCTCGAACACGCAAACATACTACAAAATGACAACAACGACGTTTTGTTTATGATGGTCGCCTACCTGCACCTGTTTTAATGAGAACAGGAGACGTAATAATAGCAGCTAATTTTTATGCAAGAATAAGTAGTATGTGCGCACGTTTTAAACAGTCGTTTTATTTTATTATAAATAACTGTGACACCCCACACCCAGAGCTAAGAAATTCACAGTTAGAACCGGTTCTATTAAATCTTGTCAGAAAAATGTGTATTTCCATAGAGAGAACAAGGCGGCGTTATAGTTGCTTTAACTCACGCAGTGCATTATGGGTACTTGTGTTTATCGACCGTATGGATGGATTCTATTCCACTTTAATATTGTAAAATAACGAAATTTGTAAATGTATATTTTATCAGCAAGGAAAATATACGTAAATGAAGTTCACCCTAAAAACAAGCTATTAGATCTTAGAATTGAGTAGAAGTATACCCCTAGTCTTTCTTTAACTTCGGTGCTAGATAAGGGGTGGTGGTCAAAGCCACCCCCTGTCTGCTTTACGATAAGGAAAGAGACCTGATACCCGTTGCACAGGAAGTTGAGTGGGCCCCAGGACCGGTTTGGACGGGAACATAAAATCTACCGGAATTCGATCCTCGGACCGTCCATCGAAAATATACGTATTTTAAGTATGTAGGAATATCATTTAATACTTGTGTTTCAGTATAAGCGTTGCTTAATTCGGTGTATAAATGAAGCAGGAAGTGACGTCTTTGATTCGGTTTATCTCGCTTGGTTAGGAATAAATGTCAGGCTCTTGTCAGCATCTTAACCATTTAAAGCCTAGCGGTCAGTGTACGCACCAATAATCTTAACGTTAAAAAATTCTACATTCTGCCCACAGAGTATTTATAAATTTTGTATGTATCTAAGAAAAAAACATTGACTTTTTCTTACACCGCAATCAATGATTGGTTTGTAGGCGCGTTCGCAAATTAATGAAAAGCGACCATTAGCTTCGTCATGTCTCTCTATTCGTCCGTCCTTTCGTTTGTCCGTCTGTCCGCAGTGCGATACCTCGGCTCCCACTGGGCGGATTTTCATTAAACTTGATATTTGAGAATTTTTTCGAAAATCTGCTGAGGGAATCCAAGTTTCATTCTCAAAAATCGGACAAGAATAAAAGGCACATTACGTGAAGACCGACATACATTTTTGATCATATCTCGCTCAATTCTTCTTGGAAAGAAAACGTGTTAGACAAACGTTATAGAGAAATTCAAACAAACATTTTATTTTCAATAACATTTTTCGAAAACCGAGCCGTTTATGCGATTGTGTGGAAAAATTTTGTCGAGCGAGGCAGGCCACGGATGACGATAGTGCATTGCGTGCTGGGAAGATAAGGTTTCAAATAGACACACAGATTGTGTAGTAAAGAGACAAGTGTGTACTGCGCGGTACGAACGGAGTCTTTAAATAAGATGGATTAGATTTATTATGGTTAAGGAGCCTTGCGGTCAGAGAAGACGTTGTGAACGACTTCACTTGCTGTTAACATATTAGTCTTCTAACAAGTACCTATCTCTGTGGGCTTAGACCATAGTATAATGTGTCCAAGAGGAACCTTCTTTACTCCTACAGTCCCTGACACTTACAGAATGGATTTTTTTGGTGTTTGGTGTCATTAAAAGAAACATGTTCCACATGTCTCTAAAGGTTAATAGTTAAATTATTAGTGTATTGCAGCAATGGCAATTTAATTTCGTCTGAGAAAGACGGAAGCTACTGTGTAAGTAGAATTTTGAATAGTAAGAGCTAAAACAAGTAAAAAATGCTCATATAAGAAATGGGATTTGTAAAATTAAGATATACAAATGTTTGTGTTTGTGTGGCATAGGAGGATGGACCGACAATTTTGTAAGTCTAACCATCCATTCACAAATAGGAGGGCTTCGCATAAAACTACGTACAAATCCACTTTAATATTTCATGTTTATTATCTCAAAAACAATATATTTAATGGGCAAACAAAACAAGAAGAGTACTAACCTCTTTAGTGTTTCAGAGTTTTCTTCAAATATTTTCAACCTCTTCAAATTAATATTTTTTATTAGTAATGATAGATCCTGTGAAGCTAAATTTATCTGTGTTAGGAATTTTAACCTTTTAAACGCCAAATTAAATCCCATCTACCCTTTGCTAGCATTATTAGGAGCTCACCATATTCTCCACGTTAGCAGGCAAAGGGTTAATTTGTACTTCAATATACAGTTTTAAAGCAGGAATTTCAAATGACGCGTTACCACAGAATGGCAAATATTCAAACCCAACTAAAAAAAAATGGTTAATGATGTTCAGGGAAGTAATACTGTTTGTTTTAAAAATAGTAGTAAACATACATACATACATACATACACTGCTTGAACAAAATGCCGGGTTCATGAAGGTTAATGTAGATGGCACATAATATTCACTATACTTTATTTGACGTGTTAAGATTAAATGAAATATAGAAGACGGACTAACAAAGAAAACATTAAGCGCTATCAGAAACCACCAGGTTTCGGAGTTTAATTTCCGGGAGATACAATTCATTTTCCTCCCCTCAAAAACGCCCAGACTCCTCCTGCAGTTCCGCTGAATCTCCTATTCATTCTGTACTCTGACTTCTTCCGCGAGAGAAAAACAGCCGTAGCGTGAACGTGATTATTCAACTTACTCTGTTGCCGAGCCTCAATACGGCCTCGAGGAGTGGTACTTCGTTGAGCACATGGAGAAGCCGTCACTACCGTCACCTTTACTAACAAAGCCGTCACTACCGTCACATTTACTAACAAAGCCGTCACTACCGTCACATTTACTAACAAAGCCGTCACTACCGTCACCTTTACTAACAAAGCCGTCACTACCGTCACCTTTACTAACAAAGCCGTCACTACCGTCACCTTTACTAACAAAGGCGCACAACATATGAAAATAGTAAGTTGAATATTTAAATTTTAGTCACCAAATAATCAACGCTGATTTGCTTGCAGTAGTTAATGTGTTATCCTCTCACAGAACAAATCATAAGGGAACGTTCACATTTCGCAGCATCTCTCAACATGTTGATCCTTATTCGGTGAAATAATACCCGAGTGCCAGAGCTACAGCAGACATACAATTTCTCTTTCAGCGCTGCTCTAATCCCACAGCAGGGAAACATTAGCATGCAACGAGAAGGAGTCTGTTTCACGGAATCAGTTATTTACATATCGTCCAGGGAGGTAATTGCAAATGCATGCTCTGTCTGCGCTTTGAGATGAAATAAATCGGTACAATGTCATCAGATTACATTAATCATAATTATCGTTCCTACTTAGAGAGAAACCTTACATTTTCGACTCTTAGGCCAAATCATGGGTCTCCCATATATGCATGTGCTTATATTATCCACATCACGGCAAAATTACAATCGGTCTCAACCATATCAAGACCTATCTCAGTTATTCTGGAAAAGCAAGTCGTTAAAACTATAAACCTTTTATTTTCAGATTTGAAAGTAGTTCACGTGATCTGGCCTGTTCCAAGGTAGAATTATTGTTTATGATTTCCATCTTTCTATTCTTTCTGAATGTGTAGGTTAAGAACTTATCAAGTACTTTGAATTATGAAAGTGGATTGAAACGTAATAAACGCCTAAAAATTATAGTTTATCAGAGTCAAGTCCTATTTAATAATGGTTTCGCCCACAAATACAGCACGTAATAACACATCTCTTTACACCGTGGGTATCTTTTTATTGAAACCTTCTCTTGGCGTTTCGCAGTAAATTGCATACGACACGTGGTCTGACACTGACGAAATACGTCGCGCGGTCCCTGTTATCTTGTCTGCAACGTAAGACCTTTAACCCCGTCTGAGCCTACGCAAGACACCAATAAGCTCGCATTAGACAATATCATATTACATCTGTTACGAAGACATCTTGGAATAAAAGTGGAACATGTATGTATAGAACACACGTGGACCACTAAAATACAACAGCAACTCGGAATATTATGTGAACTGTAAGGCACGTGGCGTTTTAGAAAATGTCCAATTTAGGAAATGCTTAAATAGCGGATAATAGTAACGCATTTCTCCATTTTTTTTTTTATTTGGAAGGAAAAACATTTCAAACTATAATACACTGAAAAATGCATCAGACTGCTCCATCTTATGTTGAACAAATACGCTCCTAGTTACACGAAGAGGTACCATAACTTGTGGGTGGAAGCGTAATGTAATTATTATTGACAGTAAGATATTTCGGAAGTCATCGCGTGTGTTCGCGACACCATTGTTCTTTGTTGAATATGCAAATTTGTGTATTATGTTGGAACAATGGAACTAGTAGGGCGTTCACTCCGTTTTATTGAATTAGCTCGACAACCGCAAATCCTAGTATGAATAGCGTGTATAGGTCATAAAATACATTCTTCGTTTTTTTCAACATCATCCATCATTCAAACCATTTTTCACTCCGAAAGTTCCGCTCGAAGAAAAGAGGGTGCCTGTTAATTAGAATGTTTCTAAAACGTTCAGTAATATCGCCGATATCAAATTTCATGGCAATGCATTAATCGATTTTCGAGTTGTAGCATTTGGCTAAACACGTTATGTTGCAACTTTTCATTGCACACACACACCAAAACATAGTATTTCCTTACGGCCATTAAATTAGTGTAGAGAAGTAATTAGTGCATCCACCCTCCACCATATTTTTGCTTCTCAGTAGCTCATTTTGGAGGCTTTAGTAGTAATACTGAATCCCTCATCCGTCTATATTTGTCGCAAAGCTCTTTATTCATAGTTCTGAAATTATGTACACTAATATGCTTAAAATAACACAGGATTTCACAAATTTTACTACAGTATATATTATTTACAGTAGTCTAAAATCACTCTTCATTCACGTACGTATCAATAGGTGACTTCTCTGCGTGTAGATAGGATTATTCGCTGTTTAGTACAAGACAAAACCCTCATACAGGCCAATATTAATTCTTAATTCATTCAAGGTTGATTTATGTACCTGTTTAACAAAAATTTTCAAATTAAGTCACATCGTTTCGAATGGTAAAATTATTATGAACGAAGAAATGGCACTAACCGGTAGTAGCCTGTTTTAATCATCATATACATCACTAATATCAGTGTTATCAATGTAAGAAACACATATAGAATCATTTAAAATATTAAAAAATAAACTTTGAAAAAATATAATACAAGTTTTTACAACAATTCCTGCAGAAGAAATAGAACAGTTTCTTGTAGTTATAATGTTTTTGATATATCAGAAACGTTAAAGTATATAAAGCCCTGAGACGAACAGATGATGCGCCCCGTCGAAACGTCAGTGGACTAAGGAATTAGCTCAGAGCAGTCTCAGTTTTAATAATCATCCTCAAATCTAGTCATAGCCGTACGGCTGTAATATGGAGCGTGCAAAATATGCCGCTGAAATTTACGTTAAGTAAATAAGAACATATTTTTAGGCGCGTTCGCATGTGAAAAGTGATTATTAGCTCACTATGTCTGTCTGTCCGCGTGGAGCAACTCGGTTCCCACTAAATTAATCTCTGCGAAATTTTGTATTTTATATATTATTTATATCTGTGGATAAAACTCGAGTTTAGTCAACAACGGAAAATTTAATATCGCTGTATACGTTCAAGTATGACCTTTCGCCATGATAGGTCATCTATAGGATATCCCGTGATCTCTGTGAGATATGGAATGACGTACAGATGCAGTTTTATAATTGAGAATGCTTGTTTTCTGTACGAGGAAGAAGCTGAGGCTGAAGAAATAGTTAAGCATTGAATATCATGCACTCCACGTTGAAAGGACATTGCTTATAATTCTTCCCGTTTAGAATAACTTGTTTATGAACGATTCTAAACCTGTCGCTAAGACACTAGTAAACCTAGTACTGTGTGTTTAAATCTAATTTTTTCTGACGAATGTACATGTACTTAATTTCGAGAAACAAAGACAGACCGAGGGAACAAGGAGTATTCCCGCTCTGCTGACATTTCCGAATTTGACAGATAATGGTGATTTTCTTTAGGGGCACAGCGAGTGTAACACTGCGAAGCAAGAAACCCATTTGTGTTGCATTGAACATCCATCCTACTTCACTATAATAAAGAGTAACTGATTAATTCTACTAGCTCATACAGGCATAATCGCTGTTTACTGTAGCAGTTATAATAAACAAAAATAATCTTTGTGGAAAAATGCAGTTCTAATCTTAGAGCAGGTGGCACATACTCGTATGCTAACCTCAGATTTCAAAAGGTTAAAAAATTACTGTGATAAAAATCTACTGTACGATGCTCTGCCTCTAGTTGCCTGAAAGGAACAGCGGAAAACTCGAAACCCTCTCATTGTTGTAGAAGTACAATTGGAACCCCCTGACAGTATGTTATGCTTACTTACCACTGTACAACCCCGCTGGCGCGCGCGTGTGTAAAACGACTTGCTTTGCATAAGGTCACACGAACTGCTTTCCTCTTCGGGTACGTATTGGGTGGAACACTCTTCTAACGACATCGAGAGGATTTCGTAAAAATTAGCTGAGGTATCAAGTCCCGTACAAGGAGTGGTCGACATTTGTATCCTCCACCCTTTCCTGCATTAAGCACTGTAATATGTAGGTGGGTGCAAGAGACGAAACAAGTAACAGATCATTACCCAGAGAGTGACAGCAATTTATGCCCATACTGGCACATAAATTACACAGCATCTTGTACATGAAAGTAGTCGCAAGCTTAGATCGGCACTGGGTGTTTCATTGCATTCTATATGCAAGATGATCGCAACACATTAACAATGGCATTCTCGAGATACAGCTCTATTATATGTAAAATTATATTACATCCTCGTTACGCATTTCGACGAGATCGTGTCATCTACAGACAGGATTTGTGAAATTTGTCCGTAATGCAATGCACATAGGTTATTTATCGGATGCTTTTACGTAGATTACTAATATGTATATATAGACCCTATAATCCATGTATATACATACGTACGTATATATGTTATGTGTATAAAAACTATCAAATTTCTATATAAACAAGTTTTAGAAGTTTAACAACATTTTGTTTGTAATACTGCATTAATGTCATTGTAATTTTATTCGATTCTTTACGGTCTGTAAATATAAACATTGTCATGATTTAGTCGGCTTGCAGTGCAGTTTGTGTGATGTCAGCAATGTCTTCTACATCGCTCCTTCTTTAGTCGGCCACAAACACATAAACATAAAGTAACACACAACCAGCTATATAGTAAGCACTATATATTTTTCTGCGATAGTAGAAAATATTCTCCCACATCACACAATGACAGGATATGTACATACAGTATAAAAGGCTGTAAGTTCACAATAACTGATTGTTACACTACGACACACTAAGTGATATGGAACTTTCAGAATTTTATTGTTTCAAAGGTACATGATTATAAAACGTCGAATTACGTATGAACCAGAAAAAACTGATCTATAAGACCTCTATATTCTTCACACTATCAGTAAGTTGTCCACTGGTCTTCCTAAAACAGACACTTCTTTTCCCTATGCGTGATATGGACATGACGTAATACAGTATAATTTTTATATGTATTTTGCTACCATAGCGTTGATTTGATGTGAAACATGACGGAGAAATATTTAAAGGCTGAAAAAGCACGTACTTTCTTTTCCTCCTCGTTGTTAAAGTCGTAAATGTTAAAATATGCATAACTATGGAATCAGATACACCAAAAACAAACACAAAGCCCATTATATTTTACAGCACACGTAAAGGTTTCGGATCTGAAGCCATTCTGAAGGAGATCCTTAAAACACAACTTTAAGTTTGTATCTTCTTACACATTGCTCACAGGAAATACAAATGTAATTTAAAATGCTTACAGACAAAAGCTGCAGGTCATTATAGCGTTCAGATTTAATTATCGTAAGTATTACTGTAAAATGTTTCGTTTGTCTCATATTGCTCAATAAAAATCTACAGATTAACATAAAACATAGAAGTCATGTATTTGGAAAGGTTTCAAAGAGATTTGGAGTAAAACAAAGTTGGCTTTCTGTCTCGATATTTTCTACTATTGCTACAATAATGCTTGCGACTGCGTTCATATTGCTTGTGCACAGGGCTGTGGCAGTAAATCAACAGACTGTGTCTATTTTAGGTTCGTGTTTCAGCGCGTGTTACTGTCACTGGTTCTTTTAACGTGCAGTAATGGACATGTCAATGTAAAAACTTTCTGTGGCTCGACAGACATGTAGTCGGGAGTTGACCGTACTGTACAATTTTACTTTCTGTTTTGTAACGACTTGAATTCTGGTCTCTCGCCATAATGCTAGAACACAGATTGAGGTATAAAATTTAAGTTCTCAAGGCGATGACTGTAAAATGACTGTCTTCTGAAAAGTTATATATGGAGTTTGGCAGATATGTACCATAACTTCGGAGCAGAATACTGGTTCTAACTTTTGTTCTCAAAATGGACGTTTCTGTTTCCTTCTAAACTTTGATAACTTTCTACCAAACTTCACAGCGTCTCTTACCATAGGATGAACACAATACTAGTAGATTTAAGGTGTTTGAAAAGAGATTTAAGAAGAAAATATTTGCACCTAAAAGAGAGAAAATGGTAGGGAACTAAGAGTATTGCATAACCAGAAGTTTCATAAGATATTCTCAGCCAGATGTCATTAGGGACAACATACTAATTGGACGAAACTGGTGCAGCACTTAAAATGCATGAATGAAACGAGAAATTTGTACAGAATGTTTCCTTGAAAACTTATTTTGAAGCGACCTCTTGGAAAAATGAAGTTTATCACTAGAAAGAAAATATCAAAATGGATCTTAATGAAAGTAACCTGCTGATTCCAATAAATAATCTGACATATCTTGACTGAAAGACGTTTAGTTGAAGAAGAAATTATGAGTTTAAAATGAACGTCGGTCCTCATGATAGTAAAAGACCAGGTCTTCGAACTTTTGTCTTCCAAAACGACTTTGATGTTCCTAATTCTTGACAGAAATGAAGAGCGTCCGTTAGCCGAAAAAACTCTAAATCTATTACCAAAATATGTGTTTACTTATTTTATTACGCAGGACTATAAGCCTGTTTTATATGCGGTGGAATGCTGGTGGTGTAGCTGCAATTTATTGTCGTATTTTCGACTATTCCAGTGTGTAATACACTTGGTTTGCTCCATATATTGCCTCCTGATACAGGTTGCCTATTTGGGTATTGGTGGATATTGAAGTGATTGGAGGGGTAGAAAAGTGTCTGTTATGCACAAATATTTTACGGAGTTCTGGTCAATCAGAGCTACAGAGAAGGAAGAAGGACATAAAAACCAAAATATATGTACATGAGTCGTTTTTATTCGCAGTGCCTGATCTCCATGCATTGCGGGTAGCATGACTAGAGCCCGATTCTTTCACGTTTAATTGACAGCTAACTAGAAGGCCTAATGCTCTTCCTCGTAGCGATTGGCATCACTTGCTTGTACAGGCATGCGTCATTCGGTCAGTGGTCTATTCAGGATCTCATTACTCCTTTAATTTTTTTATTTCTGTTTTTTAGTATAGTTATATGCACGAATGTTATGAGTGCATGAATTTTTTTGTTCTTTTTTTAATTTACATATTTATGTACCTTCTGTGTGAACTTTAAATAAGAAAAGTGGAAAATTTAATTTAGCAGGCCACGATTTCTTTCACAATAATTTATTGCAAATATCGACATTACTGCATTCCCTGATTTTTAGTACATGTGCTGGTTCAACAACAGACTGTGCACGTAAAAGGTAATTTCGAACGTACGAAGTGTCTTAAAATACAGATGCTACCACTTTCAAGATTGCGATGAGCTTCGTACCACAACGACACAAGTAATTTTCTCAATGATTATTTTTGTGGACTTTGAACTGGACTTGTGGGAATGGTGCAGCATTCTTCCCGATCCCCTGAATTAACATTCTTGTGAGTTTTACTAATGGGTTGTTACGAAGAAATCTGTTTAGCACACACGAATCAGCCAAGAAATTGTATTTTACTGTGACGTCATTCCAGTAAAAGCAGTACAAAAAATATGCAACTTTGTCGCACGTCGTTACTAGCAGACACTGATGGTGGTGGTGGTGGTGGTGGTGGTGGTGGTGGTGGTGGTGGTGGTGGTGGTGGTGGTGGTGGTGGTGGGGGTGGTGGGGGGGGTGGTGG
>Ga0131853_10015881_pt1 | contig 13761 bp, 9 predicted proteins | sample TergutLab28metaG_FD_92764 | JGI IMG/M metagenome (GOLD analysis project Ga0131853, IMG submission 92764) | Labiotermes labralis P1 segment gut microbial communities from Petit-Saut dam, French Guiana - Lab288 P1 (version 2) (version 2) | ecosystem: Host-associated > Arthropoda: Insects >... | reverse complement strand
ATACTGGAGGGGCTGTGGGTAGATGCCGCGCCGGAGGTAAGGGTGATATTGCCTGAAACTACTATTACGGTGGGCACGCCAGGTATGGCATCGCGCACGGCCTGCCTGATTTGCACCTCGGTTGAGACGGTGATTACTTTAGATGAGGCTGCCATCCAGGTTGCCGTGAGCTCAACATTTGATGCAGGCATTAAAAAGGCAATTGTGGGCGATTTGAGTTCCTTGGCTGTGAGTGAGATGCTGCCGGGCACAAGCGCCCAGCCGTTGAACAGGTAGCCGGCGCGCGCACCCGCGTTAACCGTGACCGTCTCGCCGGGAGAGTAGCTGCCTGCGCCGGAATCCAAGCCAGCCTCACTCTCATTGACCGTAACCAAATGCTCATGAGCCCAGATAGCATAGAGCTGCACTCCGCTGGTGAGGGGAGCGTTGGGATTAAAAGTGCTACCCGTGGAATTAAGAGCGGTATTCCACTCAACAAAATCAACAGGCTTGTCATTAAGGGACCAGCTTGCCACGGGCAGGTGAGCTGCGCCGAGCGCCGTGTTCACGGGCACCGTGCGCACCACTGTTTTGGCGTTGCCCTCCAAGGCAAACTCGCCACTGGTGGCATCAAATGTAACGGTGCAGTGGGTGGGGCTTGTGGTGTTGTGAATATCGTAGTTGTTGTAGCCGTGGGTAAATTGGGTAGCGCTGCTTGCGCCAGGTAAGGTGAAACTTGACCAACTCACACGGTTGCCAGCTAAATTAGTGATTTGGTTAGTGTGCGAGGTGAGGTTAGTGCCCGAGAGCGCCGTGGCATAGGCTGCCTGAGCAGTGTTGCCCAGGAAGGTAACCGAGCTGCCGGTAGGAGGATTAATCCTCAGCGTATTATAGTTGGCAGTGCAGTGAATGGCGCCGCCATCGGTGCCTGCCACGTTGTTGAGGAAGCTTCCGCCGCTGATGGTCAAACTATTGGCTGCGGTGGGCACCCATTGTAGGGCGCCACCAGTTGTAGCAGCAGAGTTGCCCGAGAATTCGCCGCCTGTGATGGTGAGGGTATCTCCTGAGCCAGAGGCAAGGCCTCCGCCGTATCCTGCCGTGCTGTTGTTTGCGATGGTTCCGCCCGAGATTGTAAAGATGCTGTTTTGGTCATTATTGAAACCGCCACCTCTACTGGCTGCCCAGTTATTGGAGACCTCGCCACTTGTCATACTGCCGGCGCTGGGGCCTTTATACGCCACGCCGCCGCCCACAAAGCCGGAGGTGTTGTTGGTAATGCTCACGCCGGACAAAGTGAGAGGGGCATTGGTGCCGTTGGAGCTAAAGACGCCTCCGCCAAACGTGGCTGCCGTGTTGCCGGTGATGGATCCGCCTGAGAGTATCGTTGGTCCTATTGTGTAGATACCGCCACCGCCACTATAGTTGGAGGTAGCGTTGTTGGTTCCATTGCTTCTGTTTCCGGAGATAGTGCCGCCCGTCATGGTAAAGGAGCCTGTTGAGTTGTACACTCCTCCTCCGTTGTGAGAAGCGGTGTTGTCCGCGATAGTGCCGCCGCTTATGATGAGTGAGTTGGCAGCAGTGCTTGAGTTGTAGATGCCGCCGCCGCCTTCTGTGGATAGTATGCCCAGGGCGGTGTTGTTTGAGATGGTGCCGCCGCTCATGGTGAGAGTTGCCGCAGTTCCCAGGAGTACGCCGCCGCCCGTGGATACGGCGGTATTTCCTGAAATCAGGGCATCGCCGGATATTGTCATGGTGTCGGAGTTGTTGCGTACTCCGCCGGCAAAGCCATTACTCCTGTTTTCGGTTATGGCGCCGCCAAACATGTGAAAGGGACTGCTGAGGCCAAGACTGATACCGCCACCATTATTGGCAACAGTATTATCAGAGATGGTGCCTCCATACATATTGAATACACTGCCCACGGCGTTTGGAACAGCGGTAAATCGAGCACCACCGCCAAAGTTTGCCGTGTTGTTTGAAATCTCGCCGCCAAACATCTGGATAATTGACGTGCTATTAATGCCACCACCGCCACCCACCGCGTTATTGTCGGTAATTGTTCCGTTGATCATGATAAAGACTGCGGTTCCTGTGTTTGAAATACCGCCGCCTCCGCCATCAGCATTGCTAATGTTGGTATTGGTTGAAGTATTGCCAGAAATTGTACCGCCGCTCATGGTAAAGGTGCCCAGGTTGCAGACCCCACCACCGTCGATTCTGCTGTTGCCGGTGATTCTTCCGCCCTGCATGTCAAACACGCCGCTGGTTTGGACAGCTACACCGGGGCTCGCGCCAGCGTCTGGCGCTATTGGGTGTGTGATGTTGAGGTTGTTGCCTAGGATTAACCTGCCGTTGTCAAGAATGTGAATAGTTGGAGCGGAGTTAACGCCAATAAGATCTTGAGGCGCGCCATTGACGGTTTTTAGTACGATGATCTGATTTGCCGATATGGGAAGCGCGTTGCTGGCAGGACTATGGGTAGCTGCCCCGCCGGTAGTCAGCGTGATGTTTGCTGCAATCTCAATGATTGTGGGCACACCTGGTTGCGCGTTGCGCACGGCCTGGCGGAGCCCCGCTTCAGTGGTAACCACAATTGCTGTGCTGTTTGCCTGTAGCCATAAAGCCGTGAGCTCAACATCAACAGTTGGCATCATAAAGGCGATTGTGGGGGACTTCAATTCCGCCGCGCTCAAGGAGCTGAGGGCGCTGCCGCCGGCTGTAATCTGCCAGCCGTTAAACAGGTAGCCTGCTCGCTCGCCCGCGTTAACCGTGACCATTTGCCTGGCGCTATAATTTCCCGCGCCAGACTCAGAGCCGGCATAGCTATTGTGTATTGTCACCGAGTGTTCGCTTCCCCATTGAGCATAGAGCTGCAAACTGGCGGTGATAATCGTATTGGCATTAAAGGTGGTGCCCCTGCCGTCGGGAGCCGTGTTCCACTCAAGGAGAGCAACAGGCTCGCCGTTTTGCTCAAACGTAGCCTCGGGCAGATTTGCTTCGCCGAGAGCTGTGTTGATAGGTACGCTTCGGGTGGTAGTTTTGGTGGTGCTCTCTCCGCCTTGCCCGCCTGATCCGTTCTCGGAGGCAAACTCACCGGGGCCCGCATCAAAAGTTATTGTCCAGTGGGTTGGGCTTGCGTAGCCATAGGCAATGTCAAAGTTGTTGTAGCCGTGGCTAAACGGGGTGGCGCTGGCTGCGCCGGGCAGCGTGTAGCTCGACCAAGTCTTTGTGCCACTGGTGCTGTTGACTTGCGTGTTGTAATCGGTGAGCGCGGTGCCCGAAAGCCCCGTAGTGTACACCGACTGCGCCGTGTTACCCGAGAAGGTAACCGAGCCGCCGGTGGGCGGATTTATCTTGAGTGCATTGACGTTTGTGAGGCAGTTTATGCCTCCGCCGTTGCCGGCCGCAAAGTTGTTGGTGATGCTGCCGCCGGTAATGGTGAGATTATTTGCGGAGTTTCCGCTTACGGCAATGCCGCCTCCGCCTGCAGCCAAGGCCCTGTTGCCGGAGATTGTTCCGCCCTCAATGGTAATAGGAGTATTGTCCATCCAAATGCCGCCGCCCCCGCCGGGATTGCTGGTGGGAGTAGCGCTGGCACCGGTAGCGATGTTGTTGATTATCTCGCCGCCTTTGATCTGGACCTTACCCTTGAGCACCTGCACGCCGCCGCCCAAACTGGCTGTGTTGCCAGAGATGCGCGCGGTACCGAGCATGGTAAACGAGCCCGTGTCCGATGCATTGATAAACACGCCGCCGCCGCTACTGGGGGTGCTGTTCTGAGAAATAGTGCCACCAGAAAAAATCATGGTGCCTGAAGTGTGCACGCCGCCGGCATTAAAGGAGCTAACGCTGTTATTGGTGATAACGCCACCAGTCATATTAAAGGTGGCCGTACCTGAGCAGCGCACACCGCCACCGCCAAGATTGCCGGCTACGGCCTGACTGCCCGTAAAGTCGCAACTGTTGGCTGATATGGCGCCGCCACTGAGGTTAAACGTTGCGGTGTTGAGCACGCCACCACCACCCCTACCGTTAGCCGTGTTGTTGGCGATAGTACCGCCGCTCATGGTAAAGGTAGAGTTTGTAACGCTGGCATCCCCGTTGGCAACACCGCCACCGCCATCCGTGGTTGCCGTGCCGGTGGCAGCATTTTCCGAGATCCTGCCACCATACATGTTGAACGTGCCAAGGTTGTAAACACCAGCGCCAAAGGGAGCTCTGTTACCTGAGACCACGCCGTTGTTCATGGTAAAGGTGCTGCCCACACTTGTCTCAACCCCACGCCCAGTTGCCCCGGGCGCATGCGTGATAACCAAGTTACCGGCGAGTGTGAGATTACCCGTGCCGATAATCTTGACAGTACTCTGCCCGTCTACGCCGCTTATTGAGTAAGGCTCATCACTGGTCAGGGTGATAATCTTGTTAGCCGCAATCGGCAGGGGATAGCTACCCCCACTGTAGGTTGTTCCGTGAGCTGCGGTAAGTTGAATGTTGTTGGTGATCTTAATAGGTGTAGGTGTATTGTTTGCTGCGGCTGCCACAGCCTGCCTAAGCTGAATCTCGTTTGAGACCTCAACAAACCACTGCGCATACACCGTAAGGTTGTCAGTTACAAGTGTTTGGTCGGTGAACCAGGTACCGCTGCCGTTTAGTGCGGTATTCCAGCCTGCGAACTTGAGACCTGCTGGGTGCGTGGGGGTGGGGGGCATGAGGGAGTTACCTATGGGGTCTCCGGATACTGCCTTGCGAGAGCTGTTTTCTGGCAAGATTGTTCCGCCGTTAGCAATGAAGGTAATAGTGCGAGGATCTGCACGAAGACCAAGAGAGGTATAACTAATGTCATAGTTGTTATAGCCTTGAGTGTAGGGCGCGGTCCATGAGGAGCCCGCAATCTGCGTGCTATAGGAGTCATCGTCAACAAGTGCGCGCCTATAGCCACCTCCTGCTGCAAAATTATTGGCAAAGACAGCTTCTGAGGCTACTGTGAGGCGGGTTAGGTTGGTGTTAGTGTCAGTTATCCATACACCACCACCGTTGGCGGCAGCTGTGTTATTCGCGATGGTGCCGCCGTTGATAGTGATGGTGTTAGAACTGGCGATACCGCCGCCGTATTCACTTGCGGTGTTTCCGGAGATAGAAGTGTTGCTGCCGCTCACGAGGAGGGTGGCACCACTGAAGACACCAGCACCTATTTGCGCAGCATTGTCAGAGATTGTCCCACCAGATATGGTAGAGGTGCTGGAATAAATATAAATGCCGCCGCCTCTAGCGGCTGCGTTGTTGCTGATTGTGCCGCCAGACATTGTTATTCTGCTACCCGAAGACAAAAGCACGCCGCCGCCAATATTATTGGTTGAGTTATTGGTGATGCTACCTCCGGTCATGGTGAAGCGAGAATCATTATTTCCCCGCAAGCAGACTCCGCCGCCGCCAAAGTTGATGGTTATTGTAGATGTATTGCCGGTTATCAAGCCACCGGACATGTCAAATGACCCTAAGCTATGAACACCGGCGCCGACTAAAGCGGTATTACCAGAAATCTCACCGCCTGTCATGAAAAAGGAACTCGCGGTGCTGTCAGAGTAAACACCGCTACCAATTGCTCCGGCAGCGTGAGTGACTACAAGATTGCCACCAAGGGTGAGCCTGCCATTATCTGCAATGGTGATGGTGTCTTCACCGCTCACCCCTCGTAACGTGTAACGGCTTGTGCTGGTAAGGGTGATGTCCTTATTGGCAGTTATTTGCAGAGGCACGATGCCGTTGCTGTAGATTCTATTATGGTATGTTAAATCGATGTTACCGGTTAAGTTTATTGTAATTGGAACACCGTCTGGCGCGGCTGCCACGGACTGTCGAAGTGCTATCTCACTTGAGACGTTGAAAGTAGTAGGCCATTGAGCATAGACGGTTACATTACTGTTGACTATTGTCGCGCTGGTAAATGTTGTTCCCGAACCGTCTGCCGCGGTTCTCCACCCCAAAAAGGATGCTCCAGCGGGATGCACAGGTACTGGTGGCATGATAGTACTGCCAATGGATTGCCCGGGTGCTACCGTACGATAGGTGTTTTCTTTTTGCAACAATCCGCCGTTCACATTAAAGGTAACGAGGGCAGGATTTGTTCGCGCTCCACCCACTTTGTAGCTAATGTCGTAGTTGTTGTAACCTTGGGTAAAGGGCGCACTCCATGAGGTAGATTTGATTTGGTTTCCATAAGCGGTATTGTCAGCTGAGTCGCGGTCATAAGAGCCGCCTGCTGCAATATTGTTCGCAAAGACCACTCCTGCTGCCACCGAGAGTCTGGTTAGGTTGGTGTTGCTGTCGGTTATCCACACGCCGCCGCCGTTGCCGGCAGTTGAGTTGCCTTCAATCCTACCGCCGTTAATAGTAATATTAACTGTTCCTATTGCACTGGCGGCAATACCTCCGCCTTGTAATACTGCGGAATTTCCAGAAATAGAGGTAGTGCTGCCGCTTATGCTTGTGTTCGCGTAGGCGGCAACACTAATGCCACCACCCCGTTGCGCGCTATTTCTAGAGATAGTCCCGCCAGTCATGGTAAAGGAACCACTGCTGACAAGTACACCGCCTCCATCGTATGCGGCTGTGTTATTACTAATAGTCCCACCGGACATAGTACTCGCCCGCAAGATGTAAACCCCTCCACCGCCGCTACTGCCAGTTTGTGTAGCGGTGTTGCCGGTAATTAAGCCTCCAGAGATGGTTATGGAACCACTAGCATATATTCCAGCGCCAAAACCCCGTCTGTTTCCAGAAATCTCACCGCCCGACATGATAAAAGTACTGCCGTTCTGAGTGCTAACACCACTACCAACTTCTCCTGGTACATGGGTAATGACGAGGCTGCCGCGAAGTGTTAGATGTCCAGTGTTTGCAACTTCGATGGTAGATTGCATGTGCACTCCTCTTATCCAGTATTGGTTTGAGCTGGTAAGAGTAATAATCTTGCTAGCGGGTATTATTAGTGGAGCATTGCTGCCTGAGCCAGTGAGCTGAATATTGGCTCTTACTCTTACAGTAGTTTCCACTCCGTCTGGCGCATTCGCCACAGCATCCCTCAGCTCAGTCTCAGTATAAACACTCACCTCCGCCGCATAGGCTGGGGTGGTGAGTGCTCCGGTTACTGCTCCTATGGAATAGAGGCCTAGCGTCATTGGCAGTGCCAAGAGCATAGTCAAAATAGATGCGATATGTCGTCTTGCTTTAGTCATGGTAACTCCCCAGAGTCTTTGGCCTGCTGTTGTTGCTAAACAGTCTTGCTGTTTGTGGCCCACTTCTTTCCCACATGTTCGCTTTGTAAGCGCGCGTTTCAAGCTTGGAAATTGTTACGGTTACCTTGCCGCGCGCACAAAACGTAGACATTGTTGCACCGGCCTGTTCACGGGTCCCTAAAAACACAGAAACTACACATTACGAGCGAGCGGCAAAAGTAGTACTTTTGCTTGTATTTTGCAGCGCTTAGGGAGGGGGATATTTTGTGTCTTGTGACGTTAAAGCGCTGGTAGATTGGGTGATTGTAGCTTGCGCTGTGTGAACCAGGGGAGTGCGTGTGCCCACGTCAAATGTAACTGTAAACCAGCCTCAGAGTTTGCTTTTCTCAAGCTTGTATCAACCTGACTTTTTGGCTATTTCTCCACAATATTTTGCCCCATTTTGGGGCTCGAAAAGGCGTATTTTGCGGGTGTTCCACGGGCGATTTTAAGTGGGGCACACTCCTCCAGAAGTAGAAGGACCGGGCGTGTCCACTCTCAATTTAAGGTGTGCCCATGCCCACTTTTACCCCAAAATCACCCAAAAGCCCTGCAACGTGAGCTGTGACTCATGGAAACTGACTCACTCTGGGGCAGGCCTGTCCCCCTGCTCCATACATTAAAGTATTATGCAATTTGTCTGGCAGATAAAAAGATGCTATACTTTCCTAAGAGGCAGTGCCCGCCGGTTGAAGTGGCTCGGGTACGCCTGTTTGGATGTGAAGCGGCAGCCAGCTAGGCCGCCGCTTCTAATCGTTTTGGCGCAATCGCCATTCACGCCACTCCCTCAGCAAGGCCACAAGCGCAGACACAACGGTCGCAATTGAATGGAACAGGGGGACGGGGTTAGTGTTCCAATTTGACCAAGGTCAAATTGGAACACTAACCCCGTCCCCCTGTTCCAGAGATTAGCAAGCAGTAACTAGCCCTGTTAAGTCTGAGAAGAGAGATAGGAAAGTGCTGCTTCGGTGAAGTTAGGGGTCTCGAGTTTCATGCGCTTCGCGACTGAGGCGGCACTTTCTGTAGAAGATTGCCAGGCAAGCGCCATGTCCTCCAGAGCAGCAAGCACCAGAGTAGGGCATGAGGCAAACAGCTCGGAGAGAAAACAGTCAGGATGTTTGGCGTTTACTTTCCACTTTGACATTTCTGCAGCTGGGAAATCTCGAAGATTCTTTGTCACGATAATGCTTGCTTCGGATTTGATTGCAGCGGCAAGAACATGGCAATCATTTTCATCGGGCAAAGTAATCAGCTCGATGTAGCTTTCGTAATCATCAACCAATACATCGCGGATAGCAGCATTCATCCTAGTTCTGGTTATCAGCAATTTTGCTGGGTCAAGGTCGGGTCTATCTGAAGCGAGGTTGTTGAAAACTTCATCTAGTATCCCCTCTGTCCATTTTGGTTGCACTAGGCCTACTAGGCCAACTCGTATCAGAATGTCGCGCAGCACTGATGGGTAAAGAACGTTGGCATCATATACAACAATCTGGGTCACTGTGCAAAGCCCATTTCAAATAGTTCAGCGGTCAAAGAGTCCGCAGCTGCGCGACGCCTCTTGTTGTCCTCGTGCATGAAGCGCATCAGTGATGAAGCAAAAATGCGGCGATGCTTACCCACTTTGCGATACTCAATCTCACCTGCATCGAGCAACCCAATGACATAGGGTCGCGAAACATTGAGCAGGTCAGCGGCCTGCTGGGTTGTCAATTCGTCGCTTGCGGAGAAGATCACAAATGGCTCTCCGGCAGCAACGCTGGCTAATGCATAATCCAGTGCTACTAAAGCAGACTCGGGCATCTCAATGGTCTCCTTACAATCTTCTGCCTGCAGGCTGATACGCCGCTTATCCTTGATAGCAGACTTAATTTTTTCGAGAGCTATCAAAGCTGCAGATGATTCCTCTGGCATCGGTGTGACGATTGCTGCGCGCTCCATTTTTCTCACTCCGTTTCGTAATAAACGAATTATTCGCAATAAACGAAGTATAGCACCTTGTCGTTTGGGCATCAATACACTTTCCACGCACGACTCCTCTTGTACTGCTTGACGAATGTGAAGGTGCTTGCCACTGACCAAGCATATCTGACTTATCGACTCAATTTAGTTATCGACTGCTGGAGGAGAAACAGCAGCTAGATAACTGTTCCTCCTCCAGTTTCCTGTGCATAACAAGAAGATTAGCTGATGCCCTTAAGCCAGCTCTCGAGGTCTTTTGTCTCCTTGTTGCTATAGCGCTTCCCTGGCGACACGGCCTTACAGGACAGAAGGGGACGGTTCATGTGTCCCGGTCTTGTCCCGGGGCAGCTTCAGGACACATGCGGAGTCACCGGGGATGGGGAAAGTGACTCAAGGACAACCTCATTCCACGTTTTTGGCAATATTTGCCTGAGAATGCGTCCTGTGTAGTACTTTTTTGAGCACAATATATCCCTCAGTTTTTCCCAGTTTGTTAAACCCCTGCTAGATGGCACGGCCCTCAAAAAGGGGAGCGCTTGCGGCTCAGAAAAAGTACTACACAGGACGCATTCTCAGGCAAAAGCACCAATTTTTATGGAATGAGAGCACCTTCTGTATGCCACGGAGGCTAGCTACAGTTGTTTTTGAGAGGCTGCTAGCTGTAGTTACTCGTAATTGATGATGAAATCGAGGGTGTCGCTGTAGCGTTTGAGGGCGTTTGAGGTCCTCGTGCCGTCCACTTGACGGGTCCTAAGACGGGCCCTAAGAGCGTTGCTGTAGTGCAAGCTCCTCAATATCTTCCCAGAAGAGTTCTTGCGAGCCCCAGCTGCCTGCTCCGTAATACTTGCTAACCAAATTGCTGATGTCTAGATACGACTTCAAATGCAAGGAGTTAAACATCAGGGCGGCATCAAATCGATCCTGTTCTGATCTTCTCGAAGAAACAGCCTTCATTGCCAGGAGATATTCCTCTGAGCCAAACTGTACTGTTAGGTAGTTATCCTTATAGTAAATCACTGGATTCTCGTCAGGCTTTGAAGGCATGACATCTGCGATTTGGGCATTAAGCCAATCGTCACTTAACCCTCTATGTTTGGCAGCTAGCTCAATTGCTATCGCTTTAATCTCCTTGTATGGTAAAAACATTGAGTCAACGTCTCGCGTTACGCCGCGATCTTGATGGTAGTAGGCAACTGCTGAGCCCCCGTACACTGTTATTTCACCGGTGATACCACGTTCTTTCAGCATCACGATAAGCTCATCCAAAAGCTGAAGGATGTCTTCTCTAGTCAGATCCATGCAAGCTCTCCCTTGGGCAAAAGTACATTGTAGCTCAGGAAGGTTTCCTCAAATTCAGTGTGCGATTTTCCAAGCTTATCGATGGGGCACCAGGCGGCTTCAAGCTTGTTTGCGGTTACTCCAGCAAATCTTGGCGTTCTTCTTCCTGCCATTTTGTAGAGGTATGCAATTGTGGCCGCGTAAAAAGAACGCCAACGCACGTCACAAATGCTCTCAGGATAATAATAGACTTGAGGAGGGCTATCGCCTTGAGAGAAGCCCTCGAGCACCTGTTTTAGCATCCTATGCACCTTTAGATAGCCGCAAGCTTCCTGTTCGCACTTTGCTAGTTCGCGCCCAAAACGGTTGACATCAAAAGCGCTTGCATCCTCCAGAGGAGTAGGGTCGTCGGCAACAATAAGCATTGAATAGCCGAGCCCGCTTAACCAGCGCGAAACCTCATTAAACCCCGGATCTGAGTTTCCGTTATAAGCGCGTGAAAGCAGAGACTCGTGGATACCAAGCCTTTTCGCCAAACGGTATCGAGTCATCTCCTCTTTTTCCAACAGGGTGTCTATCAAGAGCTTTGTGTCCATGAGAATAAGTATACTTATATACTTCCAAAAATGCAAGTACTAACTAACTGGGGACGGGGTAGTGGCGATCTGGGAGTGACTCGGCAATAATGCAGTACGACTGCATACTAGCCAGCGCTGTGACATGGTGACAGCGCTGAAAGTCTGGCGCCTACTCGTAATTGATGATGAAATCGAGGGTGTTGCTGTAACGCTTGAGGGCTTCGTCGTCGGTGAGGAGGAATATCTGCTCGCTTTGTGCTTGCGCGAGCAAGATGCGGTCAAAGGGGTCACTGTGTAGCAGTGGCAGCTGCGAGAGGCTTAGTACATGCCTTGCGGTTATTGTGAGCTCTCGGTAGCCATTGCGCAGAAGGTTTTGATAGAAGATTTTGGGGTCAATTTTGAGCCTGTTTCGCTTGAGCTCAATCTCCCAGAGGCTCACAATGGAAAAATAGAGGTCGTTTGAGGTGTCTTCCAGGAGAGACAAAACGCTTGGCGACAGCTTCCCGTTAGCCTCCCAGATGAGAGCATGAGTATCTAGCAGGATCCTCATAGGTCTCCTCCGTGAAACATCTCGTAGATCTCGTCAGCCATCATAGTGTTAAAGTCCTCCGGTATTTCGATATCCGGCATAAACCCTCTGCGTTTTGGCGGCTCACTGTAGGCCTGATAGGCGTAGACAACAACCTGGGGCTTTCCCGATTTGGCAATGACAAAGGGCTCTCCATTCACTGCTTCATCAACGAGTGCAGACAGATGCGTCTTGGCCTCGTGTATATTTACCTGCTTCATGACTCCTCTTTTCATATCCACTGAAAGTAAACTAAGTAAGTGGACTAAGTTTACTCCCTTAACCTTGAAACGTCAATCAGAGTAATGTACAATGACTACTAAAACATAGTCACTAGCTATGAGTACGATATAGTAGTCAGGATAGCCATGAATATCACAACAAAGGTCGCGGACTCCTTTACCCTGGGACAAGTCATACAGCAAAGCAGGATGCAGCAAAACCTGAGTCAAAGAGATGTTGCCAAGGCTCTCGGCATCAGCCAAAAGTGGGTCTGGGAGATGGAGCAAGGCAAGCCCGGCATCCTCATGAACAGGCTGTTTGAGATGCTCAAAGCCACCGGCATAACCCTCTACGCGGAGTTTGAAGTGACAAGTATGGCTGACAGCTCTCCCCGAGAAACACATGAGGGCAAGGCAGAAAAATGAGCAGCCTCAACGTTGAGCTTTACGGGGCCCTGCTGGGCACACTCACACGCACGCAAGAGGGGAGGGACCTCAGCTTTAAGGTTTCGCCCGAGGCATTTGAGCATTACTCGGTAGCTTCCACGATACTGAGCCTCTCGGTGCCCCTGAACCTGCGTTTCACCGCCCAGCAAACACGACGCGCTGCTGGCTTCTTTGCCGAGCTGCTTCCCGAAGGTCAAAACCTCCAGTGGCTCCTCCAGGCGTTGCCGTATGAGGAGCGCAACACCTACGGCCTCCTCCGAAAGTATGGCAAGGACAGCGCCGGAGCGCTTGTAATCAGAAGTATCAGGAGAGCGGAGGCAAGGTCACCGCAAAACGCGTGGCGCAGACGCTTGAGCGTTTTGCGGGCAGAGATGCCGTGACGGCCTTTGCCAGGCAACTCGTGTTTGCGGCTGCAATCGGCAACCTGGATATGCATGCCAAGAACATCAGCATCTTCCACTATCCGGATGCCAGCGTAGCTCTAACGCCTGCCTATGATCAGGTTCCGCTGAGGCACCAAAACACGGACGGCCGGCTCGCTCTCGCTCTAGGCGGAGAGTACGTACACGCCAATCTGACTAAGACCCACATTGCAGCTGAGCTTCTCTCGTGGGAGAGCAGGGCATTTGCCAACGGGGCCGAGGTAGATTCGTTTGTTGAGTCCTTTTTGGAGCACTGCCTATCCGCCCTAGAAGAGGTGCCGCCTGTTATGGGAGCCTACCCCTTGCTTGTGGAGTCGATTAAGTCCTTTGCTGCAAACCTTCTCACCGGAAAGCCTACCGGCAAGTGACTCATGGGGACGGGGAAAGTGACTCAATGGCCCAGTGGCACCAAGTGAGTATGTTTTATCGACCCAAACTTTTTGGAACAGGGGGACGGGGTTAGTGTTCCAATTTGACCAAGGTCAAATTGGAACACTAACCCCGTCCCCCTGTTCCAAACCCCGTCCCCCTGTTCCAAACCCCGTCCCCCTTGTACCGCAAACTTCCTCTTGCAATGCTGCTCTAGTTGTTATAGTATAAGTGGAACAGCTGAACGACAGGCTTCGAACAAGGGAGGGTGTCCATGACTTACGACCCAACGGCGATTGTGCAGACTATTGGGCTTACTAAGCGTTACGGTAGCTACCGTGGTATTACGGAGGTTGACTTGGCGCTTTATGGGGGTGAGGCGTACGGGTTTCTTGGGCCTAACGGGGCGGGTAAAACCACTACGATTGGCTGCATCCTCGATTTGTTGCGCCCCACGAGCGGTGCGGCGTATTTGTTTGGGGAGCGGGTGCAGGGTTCCACGGCGCACCTGCGGAGCCACGTAGGCTACGTTGCCGGGGAGGAGCGGCTGCTGGCCAACTACACCGGTGAGGACCACGTGCGGCTGGCCGAGGGTCTGCGCGGTTCCAAGGCGCCCCATGTGGCCGAGCTCGCAAACCGCCTTGAGATTGACCTGCGGAAAAAGGT
>Ga0131853_10015880_pt1 | contig 13761 bp, 9 predicted proteins | sample TergutLab28metaG_FD_92764 | JGI IMG/M metagenome (GOLD analysis project Ga0131853, IMG submission 92764) | Labiotermes labralis P1 segment gut microbial communities from Petit-Saut dam, French Guiana - Lab288 P1 (version 2) (version 2) | ecosystem: Host-associated > Arthropoda: Insects >... | reverse complement strand
GAAGCCAGAGCAATACAACCCACTAAATAACTCAACAAATAAGTCGCAAGCTCCTGAGGATGGATGTACTAACATCCTAAACATGTTGAGCATTAAATAATGAAATAATAAAGCAAGTGACATCAAGTTGGTCTCTTTATTCAACTCTCAAGATGATGCACGGTCCAATAAACATAAGAATCTGAGGCAATGTACGCATAACGTAAAAACGAAGGGCGTTCGCGTAACCACTGTTGCCGCGGAAAACCAATAAGAAGCGTATTACATATTCTGAGTGTGAGTTTGTAGCCTTAGTTATCCAGCCTGCAAAGCGCATGCGCCATATTGTAATTTGGCCTGACCGGCTGTACCATTTTTTTTACGTTAGTTCCTAAAGGAAATGAGTTTTGGAAACAAAAATTATAGAATATAAATATATATTTGGATTTTCTCTAATTTGATTCAAACATTTCTCATTCTAAGAAGAATTAAGCGAGATACTATCATAAATATACGGAGGTCTTCATGTAAAGTACCCATTAATCTTGTCATATCTGGATGGAACTTGAATTTTATCCACAGATTTTCAAATAAAAACTCAAATATCAAATTTAATGAAAATCCGTCCAGTCGAAGCCCAGTTGTTCCATGCGGAAGGACAGACAGACACACATAACAAAGTTAATAGCCGCTTTTCGCAATTTTGCGAAGGCGCCTAAAAACAATATCGGTGATTTTAGGTAACCACATATCGCGTCCCAGTACTTATTTAAGAGGTGAATGCACACGGACAGCACGTCTAAACTGTTCTCAGGAGGTGCCTGGTTCACACTCAGGTGGGACACCCCTGTCCTGGTTGACGTTGGTCACTGTTTCCCCGATCCATCCACAACAAATACCAGAGCAGCAGGTCTGCGTCGAAATAAGGCACAGCTGCTCCTTCACCAGTACGTTCTAAATTTTCCATTATGTGGTACAGCAATATTACACAATCTCCGATCAGTCCCGTAATTTGTGCGTAGGTTCATTTAACGATGCTATACCAAGTACTTATGCCGAGAGAATAACTGGACGATAGATCCGAATGAATGCTGAAAAGAGACATAGTGGAGGTAGGGGGTAAAGTAAAGAAAATAGTAAGCCTATTTAGGGTAATCAGGTCGAACACCACCTGTCTATGACATGTGTGTTATGACCCAGCCGCGATGTATATGTGAATATGGGTGGTTCTGTGCCCTTTTTTCCACGGTATGCAAACAGCTGGCGCAGAAAAAGACATAAACGAAAATACAGTGGCTTCTGGCATATGGGAGAAAAAAGAAATAAAGAAACAGAAATACGAGAGAGAATAATACAATTAAAATTCCGTTTTTAACTAACGCAGCAGGGGCCGGGTAGCTCATTCGGTATAGCGACTGTCTACGGGCTGGACGGTCCGGGATCGAATCCTGGTGGGAGGCGAGACTTTCCGCCCGTCCAGACCGGGCCTGGGGCCCACCCAGCCTCCTGTACAATGGGTACCGGGTCTTTCCCGGGGGTAGGGGCGGCCGGGGCGTAGGGCTGACCCCCCACTCCCATCTAGAGTGCCGAGGTTCTAGAAAGAGTAGAGTTATACCTCTACTCACCCTAAGGGCCTTCGTGGCCTATAAAAAGGGTGAAAACCTACCCATTAATGCAGCAGACCTTTATTACTGACAGTACTGTCTATTATCTCACTCACAATCCAACAGTAAGAACTTAAAACAATTTAATTAGACCCCCGGCAACATTTTGCCGATGAGTATATTCTGCACCTTCAGTTTACAATCGAGTCTGAATTGACCCCTTAACATGTGACTGGACTTCACCAATTCATTCTGCATTGCTGACATACGGACAAGAAACACATAAACATACCTTCCAGTAGAGCATTCGTTTCATAATCGTATTTCGATATAGCCAAATTGTTACCGACATTTTTCAAGCCACGAACACGTGATTTAACAACTGTTAATAATGTACTTCATTGCCGTCCGGAAGCTTCGCATTCAAAAACTTCATACTCCGCCAATACAAAGAACTTCCTCTGATTCACACACAACCAAGTGACACATTTCCCTGTGCAGAATTTACAAACATTTTAAAGCAAACAGAGCGTGTTTACTGGGCGGTTCGAAGTGAATCCTTAAATATAATTAAAGTTAAATTCAGATTGCAAAATGTGAAGTGCAGTATCAGAAGCGACTGAAATAATAATAATAATAATAATAATAATAATAATATTTACGAACTGCAATTGCGTTGTCACCCGGTGGCAGTGGTTATTTAACATGTATACAAAACATGAAATCGGCTAGTACTGAATTTAAGTCGGGAGGGCTACATGAGAAGCATGTAGTGGCAACTTGGAATCTTGGGAACCATCTCAGCATTTGCTTTAAGACGCAGGGATACCAAGAAACCCCTGTGTCGAGGTGGCCGTTCGCAGGACCTTCCGAGTACTGACTTCTAGCCAGCAGTCCGGCATCTAAAGTAAAAAAACAGCAATGCACACACAGTACAACAAATACACATAAGATAACACACACACACACACACACACAAGACAACAACAACAACACACAATAATAAGTACAAAAAATGACAATATACACAACTAATCTGAAAATCACGCGTTAATAAGTCAATATTCGTTTTCAGACTTCAAACGGAAAATTGTAAAATGTTGACGCCGTTAAGTCCCCTTGCTGCGCAAAAATCCCATCTCACACAAATGTTTCCTTACTGCAAATGGAGAAACTGTAGACCTTGAGTTACAGAGAGGATTTCAAAACATTTCGAAATTTAAATGTAACAACATCAGAGGCGGCCCTTAGAGTTCTAAATAAGACTTGTCATTGCCGGCTCTCCATATCTGCATAATGTAATTCCAGCACAATATTTCCTACTCATGCAAAAATAAATAGGTTAGCAACAACGCATATGTGTTGGTTTAGTGTGGGGAATGGCGAGGACTCGTTGCACTTATTAAAAAACTAAGAAGACCAACGAAATGAAAGTCCAGTCATTAGAGCGCACAGTTCTCCGTACCTCTCGTACAATTTGTGTTCTCATTTTCATTCCGTCTTCTATTATGCATAAAATACATGACGCGCGTTTCGACATGAAAATGCAGTGAAATGTGTCAAACAACGAGAGGTTCTCTGTTTTACAGTTACTTGGGTTTAAGTGAAATGAAGTAATACGAGACTGCCGTAAATTTCATACCGCCTCACAACTGTGCATCATTCACCAAATGCTAGGAGGATTAGGTGGAGAAAGTTGGGAGTTGGGATTACCGGAGAAGGCAGTAAGCATAACTGTGATAAAAAAAACATAAAAAAATTATTGCTTAAAAATCCTAGGGGATCAGCTTACAGGATAATATTAAAACACATCTTAAATAGAATGAGAGTCCGTGTAATGAAAACCAATTTGATACGCTATTTATCCTCAGTTTATTTCGTCAATCAATCTCTATACGTTTCGGGCATATTTATAGCCCATCATCAGGAGGTATACTATATATATATATATATACAACAACTGGTACGTGTTGTATATACACAGTATACCTCCTGATGATGGGCTACAAATATGCCCGAAGCATGTAGAGTGACGAAATAAACTGAGGATAAATAGCGTATCAAGTTGGTTTTCATTACACGGATGTATCGAGATGAACGATCAATAAAACATAAAATTTAGAATGAAAGTTTAGGATTCATTCAACGGAATTAGAGCAGTATCCGGTAGCCGGATCTACCTTTGGCCTTCAAGGTGAGGACTTTCTTCACCAGCTAGGCCAGTATTCGATTATATATATATATATACACACACACACACACGAGTATATATACTGCTTCGGAAAGTTACTGTTAATTTTGCGTTTAGCGGGAAAGTAGCATTAATTACGACTAAACCGTCCATAAACACAATGATTTTAAGAAACTAAATGCCAAACAGCCGATTCCAATGACCGCGCGGTCTAAGGAGTAGGTCTGCGGCCGCTAGCCTGCTGAGTTTGTGGGTTCGAATCCTGCCGAGGGCGTGGATGTCTGTCTGTGTTGAGTGTTGTGTGTTGTCAGGTAGAGGTCTCTGCGACGGGCTGATCACTTGTCCAGAGGAGTCCTACCGACTGTGATGTGCCGTTGTGTGTGATCCAGAAACCTCGTGAATGAGGAGGCCCTGGCCCACTGGGGGCTGTCGCGCCAAAAACAAACAAAATGCCAAGTAGGAGACATTTCAGGCTTCCGCCGCAGTATCAATGAGATCTGCTTGAAGCTTGAAAATTGGGCCGATACGTTGTCCCGAAACGTCGGTAAGGAATTACCATTATACGCTGCATAATAACCCAGAAGGACGCAGATCTCAGGAGACACTTCGTTGTGTAAGAACAATATTTTCCGATTTGTTTACGTTCCGAAACTGAATTGAAACATATACTGTCATCCTAAAACGAAGGACGCGACAGGCGTATTTGCTTTGCGCATAAACGTCGTATGATGAAGTGCAGGTAATGCGCCAAGCATTATTAACGATGGCATTAAATAACAAGGATCAATCTGTCTCCAGACCCGGTCTGGATGCGGTAGGGAATTGCGTATTGGTAATCGAGTCCGGTTATGCAACCCTCAGACTATCGTCAAAAATACTTAAATAGACCCTCAGGACATATCAGTAAATAAAACTTATAAGAAGAAGTATACAAAACGAGATTTTTTAAAGTGACGTATGGGCTATTAACTGACTGAATCATGACAAAGAACAATAACGTAATTGTCTTCCTTAACGCCCCCCAGCTTCCGCAACAGCAATGGAGTGTCCCCAGGATACGCCGCTTTGTTCTTCTGTTTAGTGTAGCTTTAAACATTAAGATGCATGAGTAGCATAGATGGGAAGAAGGTTTTAGAAATAATATTTAAGAATCAGTTCGTACCTTACAGAACTGAATGACACAGACACATAACCACAAATACGCATTTCAAATTTCGGTATCATATAATGAGAAGGAAATCGTGCAGTTACATTCAACTAAATTTTATATTTGTGGTTCCGTGCATCGTAATTCTAGGTTGAAGAAATCCAAAAAGATTCAGCAGTATGCAGATATTTATTTACTGCTAAATTACTCTACATGTTTCGGGCGTCCATCGCGCCCATCATCAGGAGTACATAAACCTGTAGTTGCAGCCTCTGGTACAGATCGTACTGTCTGGGAAGCAAGCTTCTTCAAAGGTGACCGTCACGTCTCAAGAAGCTTGCTTCCCAGACAGTACGATCTGTACCAGGGGCTGCAACTACAGTTTTATGCACTCCTGATTATGGGCGCGATGGACGCCCGAAACATGTAGAGTAATTTAGCAGTAAATAAATATCTGCATACTGTAGCATCTTGTTGGCTTCCTTCAACCTAATCTTAAACTCTACTGTTTCTGTGCACTGAAGCGGGCAAAACATTCAGCACTGCTTTCAACTTTCAACGGCTAATGCGACTTTCACTTTCTTGATTAGCATTTTTAAATCTGTTTGTCACACTTGACCCTAATTTACGTATTAGGCCAACCACTAGTACGTATAATTAAACATAAATTATGAAAGACATAGCCTTGTAATCAGACAGTAGGTCCAATTGCTTCATTTATCACCCACTACAATATACGGGTGTATTTATCCGCGAGTTGCAAACACAAATAGCTTAAGGGAAAATATTGCTAAATAGATGTTATAGTAAACAAAGGTCGACGGAGAACTTTGAAGGGCGTTAGGTCCTACACGAAACGATGCTGAAATCCAAACGCCTCTATATATCTACACGGAGCAAAGTCCTTGAGAAGCTGACAGTTCCCTAACTAGACAAGACATTCCCAGTACCTTATGAAACAAGAACCGCATTTACAACAGCCCGCCATTTGTCCCTATCTTGAGCCAGATAAATCCAATCTACACCCTCCCAGCCTATTTCTATAAGATATTAGAGAGGGCATTACGAAGTGCTCTAATGAAGTATATAATAAAATCACTAATATACGTCAACACAACAAATTTGTTTTAGGCATTGGCGATTAAAATGTGTGTTCGAACAGCACCTCTGGACTTTGGTTCTTAAGCTCTTGCACAGATAGATGCTCTTAGCTTGACTAACTGTCAATTATAGAGAGGGCATCACGGAGTGTTCTAATGAAGTATATAATAAAATCACTAATATACATCTGCTTCAGCTGACGTATATTAGTGATTTTATTATATACTTCTATAAGACTTAATTTGATATTTTTCCCCACCTATGCCCTGGTCACCCAAGCCGTCACTCTCCTTCAGGTTTCCACACCAAAACCCTGTACACAATTCTGTTCCCCCCCCCCATACGTGCCACATGATCTGCCTATTCCTGGTCTCGCTAATAACATTTGGCAAGAAACACAAATCATTTAGTTCCTTGTCGTCTCCACACATTCGACGTCTCAATCATTAAGCATGACTTGCAGGTGACTACACACGAGACAGCTCCATGTAACTGAACTCAGGCTCCTTGTAACGGCCGGGTTTCATATCAACTACGAGACTAAGCCTTGGTTTGTTTCACTTTATTTCACGAAGCTGCAAAAAATCATAACGTTCTTATGTACTGCTGATGAAGAAGAGTGGTGATAATTAAGTCTGGCTTCCCAGGTTTACTTCATATGCTATAAAGACAGTCCACAAATTACAGACATTGTAATTACTGAAACACAGGAATGCTGAAATTTCTTATTTGCAAGGACGAATATTCCTTTTGTGGTCTTCGGGGTTAAGAAGACGAATGGTCTATTAGTGGGTACCAATGTGTCACAAGTTCATTGTACTTCCATCTTCGGGGTAGAATACGGTCGGCGTCCCTACAAACGTCGCAAACCAAGTTATCTGACCGCAAAGTATCACAATCCAGAGACTACACAATCTAAGTACAAGTGATGGGTTCAGAAGTACTCAGATGTACTCGTGCGACGTAAGATGGCGGAAGTTTCGACTTACGAAGGTCATCATGGTCACCCAGTTCAAAGTAAAGTGATTTAGACTTGTTCAACGCAAGTTCTTGCGGTACCGAAGGCGCAGACAACCCGAACTCGTAATGGCGGATAAAATCAGTCGTATGAGCAGCCAGCCTGCCTAAGAACGACGTTATAAGGACGTAAAAGAGGGCATGGAAATTAAGCGAGTTCCATGAATTCCTAATCAGAAAGCTATACGAATGCTCACTGGCCATTCTCGTGCTCTTACGCCTTAACGCAAGGGGATAAAGTCTTCGGTAGTCTTCGGACAATTGGTTGTCTAAAACAGAGTCGTTCTGAAATAGTCTTTTCTTGTTGAGAATTAAAAGTTGGACATACAAGGGACAGGAACAAAAAATACACGGACCATATACAGAAATGAATGGTATGTGGGAGTAAGACAGGCCAGGAAGAAAAATTAAGAAAAAACGAAGGAAATTCCCTCCCTTCGTCGTAATCGGTTTGCAGGCTAAATATGCCAACTAAACTTCTCTACTGGCTTTTCCCGCACCTTTCCGCCTCGAAAAAGATAGGCATCGCCGCCGTACAGAATTAAAGCTTGCATCTGAACCGAATTAGTCTAAACACTTCAAATATTGTGATGTTTTCAACGTTAGGTAAGGCCATAAATATTTCAGATACTCCTTGACTCAATTTTTGACAGGCATAGGGAAAGAAACTTTCAACAGTGTTCGGTACCCGCACTGCAATTAGCCTACTGCGTCCTCCCTCACCAAGACAGCAGACGACATACACGTGGACAGCGAACCGAATATGTGAGGCTCTGTCGAGCAGCTGCTACGTAATTCGAGGGGAGTCGAGGAGACAAGTGAACGTGTTCTGAGGGTTGTAAATACAACAACCACCTGTCTCCAGGCCACGGGGACGACAACCTATCCAGGCCTCTTATCGTCATTCCCAAATTACGAAATTACGTTGAATATCTTGAAATTTCTGAAGCCGGGATAGCACCGTCGGTTCACCGTCTGGGCTAAGCACTAGAAGATCGGGGAACTACGGTTATATTCCTCGCATGAGTAAGCGGTTTTTTATCCACAGAATCCAGACTAACATAGGGTCTTCCCTTTCTCCAGCCCACTGGAAACAGGGAAGCCTTTCGCCGGGAGTAGAGTGGCACGGGCACCAGAACCGATATGAACCGAGTGGCAAGCAGAATTATTGTTTTGTGAAATTCTGATGATAGAGTATCACATTTGTAAACATTCGATCTATGTACTTTGTCCATCGTCCCCTGTTTAACAACAAAAATTAAAACAACATTCCCAGAACTGTATCGATCCTCATCTTAGAGGAAAATAGTGAGGAAAACAAATACTGAGTTAGGGCTGATAGGAAAAACTATTCTAAACCTCTAATCGGGAGGTTTAATACAATTTTTTTTCGAACCCAAGAAATATCTTCCCTATTGGAAATTATTATTATTACTATTATTATACAAGAATTCAACTCAAGGGTGTAATAAATAAATAAGCGGGAGCAACATCGATACATAAGACACGATTACATTAAACCACTTGCAAATAAACAAATAAAGCAATAAAGAAATAAATATTACCGAAGATCCTTAGTTGTAGACCAGATCAGAGATATGCCCTGCGGGTACACAGGTAAATGTGTGTTTGGATGAGCTATTTATAAATTTATTACAACTCTGAGTGAAAGGGATGCTGGCTGGTCTGTAGAAAATATACTGGCGCATTGGATGGAGGTTTAGTGCAGACGTTGGGGCTTCTGACCTGAAGGGTGTTAACACATCTCATGGCAGTAGTGTTCAGCGAAGAGGGATTCGGCCTACACTTAGCTAACAGTTAGTGACCGTACTGTTACTCTGATCCACTGCAAACAAAGATACACTCTACAACTTTCGGCCAAGCAATAAATTTAGAGCACATCTGTTTCATGAGCTGACAAGACAAGTCGTCCTGAAGCTGGCCCAAGCTGGGTCCGCGTAGACAATTGTGGGTCTTCGTGCGCGCCAGGCTTCTTACCTGACAGACTGTGCTATTAATAAAGACGGGGTAATGATAAGATGTTTCAGTGCAGTACATAATCAAATTAAGCGTGGAACTGTTATTAAACACATTCGAGTGTCTCTTATGCTACTGTTTTAATAAATTTTTCGGTATCCTCCAGTAGTGTCAACAGTGCCTCTGTATTTCCAACACATGTTGTTCCCTGTGAGAAGGTCATGCTAAACGGCTGGGACTTTCGGTCAGCATAGCGCTGTGGTGAAATTTGAACGGCCACGTACAAACAGAAAGATGGAGCGCAAATAACATTCACAAACTTTGCCCCCCTCCTCCACAGATGTTTGTCTTGATTTCTATTTTAAAAACCGGAAGACGGACAAAGTCCAAAGATTTCATTATTCCACACAGAAAAATCAATGCCTCTGCCAGGAGTCTAACCCCGGTCTCTCAAATCGCCGCCAGCCAATCAGCTGCTGCTTAGTTCTGAATTACTGGAACGGGTCACACCCACAGTTCGTAACCAGTTTTAGGGACACGTCAGAAAAATCTGTTTTAAAAGTTTTAGAATCTGAAATACGCAAAGTCTCAGAGTGTGACATTTCATATCAAAGACACGTCTTCTTTATCGAACGTAGTTTATAAGCCTGTCATTTCTTTATTGGATTTTCATGAAATAAGTCTCTACCTTTTTTTCAAACCCCTGTTCCCAGGGTCTTGTTACTCTTATTTCTCACCCTATATATTAACATTCATTAATATTCCAATTTATATACCTATTTCTGACTTTTTCAAACAGTATCTACGTGCGACGTCTGTACTTTACTACTGGCTTAACCAACATTTTTTACTGTAAACAAGACATTATTTTAACAGAACATCCGTTACTAATCTCATATACAAGTCTATACGTATTTGACGTTCAGGTGACCGTGCATCGTGATGAATTCTTATAATAAAACCAAATACATACACTAATTTATCAAGTTTATTTTTGGAATAAAGCTCTACATGTTTCGGACAGTTCCTCTGTCCATCATGTCATACAGGTTTGCCGACAGATTGCTCCAAGCTGTCAGCAAACCTGTATGACATATACCATAGCTGTGTTTACAATGAAAAACTCCTGATGATGGACAGAGGAACTGTCCGAAACATGTAGAGTTTTATTCCAAAAATAAATTTTAGAAATTAGTGCATCTGGTTGGTTTTATTATGAGAACAAATTTATACATTTCTGCGATATGTGTATAATTTAATGAACAATTTATTGATCACAGCGCCAATAATTCCAATACACATTTCATTACACAGGCCTACAGTTAACAAAAGAATGAGTTTCTTTTTTTCAAATTGAAAGCAACTTAGAATAAAGATAAAATAGGTAAGCTTTGCACATGCGCATACGCAACATACATTAACCTTGAATCACTGTATCTGTTCCTTTGTTGTAACATAAGAACAGTTGTTCATACAGAAACTTGATTACTCTTATTCTAACACTTGTGACTGGATAAATAAAAGCAAGCTGCTACCACGTGTTGTTATTACCAGGTGTACTGTATTATAATAATTTGTTTGTTGTCACAACCTGTATTTGCACTGCAGACATTTCATCCGAGTGCTGACGCACATTGGAGTACAGGATCCCGACGGAAAGTACCGGAAAACAGATAAAGTATCATTCTGCGTGTACTTACCTATTTACTTCACCTGTCAATATTTTGTAAAGCCTAACAGTTTTACGGCAATACGTCAATATAAAGGACCTAGACATATGCGTTTCAATCTTACTGCCAATCCTTATAGCCTCATTTAATGTATCCAACTCAATCCAACGCCAATATGAATTTGCCTCTCATGTACCTTACGTTAAAACATTTGTCTTAATTAGCACGTTTTAAAATTTCTTGTTATAACATACAGTCTGTGGGACGGGGTAGCGTAATAAGTATGGCGACTCGCTACGGGCTAGACGGTCCGAGATCGAATTCTGGTAGGGGTGAGATTTCTGCATCCGTTCATACCGCCCCTGCGGCCCACCGAGCCTCCTGAATAGTGAGTACCGGGTCATTCCCAGGGATAAAGCGGCCGCCACGTGGCGTTAACCACCTACCCCCATCTAATATCTCATTGATATAATTGATGGAGACAGCACGAAGAAAACCAGAAGGGTCTTCCACCAACAACTTTAACTCCAACAAAAGGGCATGCATCTCTTCTCCCTCGAGATGACGGTAGGCGGTAAGTAAATATGCACATCGGGGCACACACTATACAGAGGCAAAGAAAAGCATTCCAATGGATCGATGCAGACACTTTCCCTTCAAACGCAGTTCCTTATCTTCCCCTTCAGTCACGTGGCAATGCTGTTGACAGGAACGGCGGTAGAGGGAAAGTTATAATATTCGCGACAGGAGCTTTGGGTTATTTGATGCAAGGCAGTGGTGCTGGAAGGAATAAGGGTGTTAGGAAGGGAGAGAGATGCTTTGGCTGACATCTTTCTCAGCACCCACAGGACTTCCTGGCCTAAATATCAATACTGTTCCGTGAGGAATGGCCGCTTTTCTTCTCCCACAAGACGTGGCGCCCAGGGAAGGAAAAGTTTGGGGTCAAACCGGGGCCACTCCCAGTCGCGGATGTCTCAAACGTGCGGAAGGTCAGCTCCATGGATGACACCTTGTCTACCGTTTAAAGAGCAGACTGAAAAAGAGGAAAGGAACTTCCCCGTCTTTTATTCCTGACTTCCTAATGAAACCGGTTTGAATTGGTTTGTATTCAGTAAAAGTGACCCTAGTGCGATGGGGTCAGAGGTCAGGAATAGGGTCAGAACGTTTTCGAGGCTGCGTCTTGGCGCCGACTGTTCCGTTCTTACCACATTCACTCATCAAAGCACTGGAAGAAATGTGGCAAGTAAGTAAACATACAACAACAAACGACGGCGCCACGAGAGTGATAAATATCAGAACAAACACACTGAATGTCGTGATTTATAAATACCGTGGTACAGGCTCAGATAATACTTTGTGAACTGAATAATGTGGAAAATTATTGCACAGTAAATGGCAAAGGAATATCACGTACCGGTAAAGTTGTCTGTTTCTAATTAAGCACAATGTCATTCAAGCAACGGGGTGAGTGGAGGTATACATCCATTCGTTCCCAACCTCGGCGACACATGGAGGTGAGTGGTCAGCATCACGCCCCGGGAACTTCACCCCAGAGGGAAAGAGCACCCTGTACCCGCTGAAAGTGAGGCTGGGTGGGCTGCGAAGTCACTCTTGACGAACAGAACAAATTGCATTGCTCGTATACCAAATGTTGTACTCTCTTATGTCACTTTTATTGCACGCTCGTGTTCAATAACGAAAACACTTCACCAAACTGCATGCTTTCGTCAAGGCTTTCAACACGTTTAGATATCTCTGTGGTGCGTGTTTAGTCCTAAAATCCAAAAGTGTATTTTACATACGTTACTGCATGCCATAATTGTGTGTGTTATTTTGTACACACACACACACACATTCTGTGATTGGCAATTGGAAACTTTTAAGCTATGCACAGCTTTAGAAAATAAAGCGAAACAATCATTTCTCCACAACCCTCCATCATTACGGCTGAAACACCACGTGACTACCCGTAAACATAAAGAAGGGAATAAAAATATTGAAGCCTAAAAAAAGTGGTGAAGTACAGGTGATATGCAACCTCCGGCAAACCTTATCTCTGAAACACTGCACATGCGCTTTGCTACGTCTGATGGTACCAATCAAAAATAGGGAGCGTAGGATGCTGTAGCAATGCCGTATGCATTCCAGAGTTATTTTAAACTTATGTTAATAACTGTTCTAGCTCTCCTATTATCTTTTCCATTTAAAAAACTAAAGGCTGTTACACGCATATTTTACTGCATGTTCAAAGCAGCGCGTGTCTTACAATACGATGTTTTGGCTTGACTCCATGCTGAAGTCTTTTGGTGAGTACAAAAGTTTCAGAAGAATGTACTGTCCTGATTTTCAGGGAAGAACACTGAAGGCCACACATAAATCTGCACCAGCGTTAAAACCTCAGATCTGACATTAAATTAGCCTTAAAATAATTTGCATGCCTATCGTATTAGTATCATCACGTATTACAAGTTCAAAGGCTTTTTATTATTTTTTGCTGTTTTACTGCTCATTAAACGTAAATCACGTTTAAATTAAATCCTGTAAAAAGGTAAAGTTCGCCCTATAACCCGCCATGAAGGTACAGAGGGGGAGTTTAAGTATAGCTCTACTCTACTTTAACCTGGGCGCTACATGGGGGATGGGTGGTCAGTGCCACGCCCCGGTCGCTTTACCCCCGGGAAAAATCCTGTACCCACTGTATAGAAACTACGTGAAATATGAAATTAATCTACATTTCATGTGAAGATTAAGTTCCGTACCTCCCACAGAACAGGGTACTGAAGCCAGAAAGACCAGTCGGTATATGTTGTACAGGGAAACAATGGGTTTTTTTTACGTTTTGCTGACCGTGCATCTCAGTATATTTATCTCAGTATTTAACCAACTTGATGCACAAAATTTGTTTCACAATAAGTTTTATTTCATGCCTCTACATGTTTCGAGCACGTATACGTGTGACGATACCAGAGGCTGTGTAATGCAATTTTGACCTCCTGATGATGAGCACATGTGCTCGAAACATGTAGAGGCATGAAATAAAACTTATTGTGAAACAAATTTTGTGCATCAAGTTGG
>Ga0131853_10015877_pt1 | contig 13762 bp, 7 predicted proteins | sample TergutLab28metaG_FD_92764 | JGI IMG/M metagenome (GOLD analysis project Ga0131853, IMG submission 92764) | Labiotermes labralis P1 segment gut microbial communities from Petit-Saut dam, French Guiana - Lab288 P1 (version 2) (version 2) | ecosystem: Host-associated > Arthropoda: Insects >... | reverse complement strand
TTTTGGGTTATATCGTTATAGTTTGACCTAAGGAACACTCTCCCGAAGTTAGGTCCTTTCCTCCTGGGACATCCTGTATACAGCAAACCGTTGTCAAAGTAAGACAGCGTACCTACAATCCGTGATTCCAACCACGGATTTCACATCCGAGGTGCCTGGCCTATAAGGAGCCACAGTCATCCAGCATCAGCGGCCGTAAATGACGTCACGGACCATGGAGTTTACCATGCGCACGATATGTGGAATAGGTCATAAATGACCCATGCAGTAACGTTTCAGTACACGGAGAAAGACGAGCACAGTTCATCTACCACGAGTCATCTGCATATCTGCGAAAACGCGGGAGGCGTTTATCTGTATAGCGGTTGGACACTACATGATCTGTGGGATATTCGGGAGCACACTCCTTCCGTTACCGTGTTAATGCTCTGGCGTAATTGTGGGAGGGCAAAGTTAGGTTAGCCGTTGGTGGAAGGGGGGGGGGAGGTTGCTTCTGGTCGACAGGTTACAAGGGATGGAAATATTTTCAATATAAACTTGAATTTCTTCACCAGCAAACTTTGAATTATTCAGCGAAATAAATGGAAATTCAACAAATTATTATCATTTCCAAGGAACTTCGAGAGAAGGGTGAGATTTTTTTATCACGAGAACTTTTACGGGGGAATCCGAGACATAAAAAAAGGCTCTGGAAACGGGCAACTCTCTCCGTAGTGGCCCTGTTGGGGAACCTGGAAGGGGTTTCGTTTACTTCGGACTCTTGAGATACAGATACAAGTGGGCTTTGGAAACGGAGCATGTCTCTATGAGAGCTCTGTTTAGGAAACCTGTTGGGGAGGCTACTTTTCCTGGTGATCCTGAAGGATATGTAAAGGAAAGCTCTGGAAACAGGCATCTCCCTCCATAGGGGCCTCCTTGTGGAACCTGGAGGGGGGTCTCATTTACTAGGGACTTTGAGAGATGGACGAAGGAGAGCTTGAGAGATGCGTAAAAGAAGGCTCTGGAAACGGACAACTCCCTCCATAGGGGCCCCGTTGGAGGAACATGGGGGGGGGGGTTCTTTTACCAGGGACTTTTGAGATACAGTAATATTTCGGCTCCTATTCTTTGACCCAGAAGATGTCAGAAGCCTGAGTCTGGGGGTAATATGGAACTTCAGCAATCAATTTAGAGAGGTTTACTAAAAGCAATGTTTCCCATACTCTTATATAATGGTTCCTCATCAGCTTAACCAAGAATTCGTCGAACCCACATCTTTCTTTACGCAATTTTTCCTGTTCAAAATTTTAATTTGCTTAAAGACATTCAGCTGAATTACATATAGAACTTGAACTCCTACCTCACACAAAACAGTGTCCAATACAAGGGAATTGACTTAATATCAGACATGGAGAATAACTGGTATTTGTGGCAAGAACCTTTTGAAACTATATACATACATACATTGTGCTGAAAAAATGCAGTTTCTTAATTATACAGCAGGGTGTTCATGTTACACTCTGTACATACCTCTGGATGATGTCAATATAACCAATAGATGTGATGTGTGCCTACAGCAGAGGACGTTACTTCATATAAAGATAAAGTACAATTACAAAAGCATCTATGTAAAGGTGCCTCAGTAAAGTTACTGCATAACAAATATTGTTAAAATGATAACAATACATGAAACTTCAACATTGAACAAAAAGATATCTTTTCAGGGGATGATACACACGACCAAAGAGTTAATTTGTGGTATGGAATGGGGGAGTTTCAAATTGTTTCAAAATTACACTAAGGAAGGCTTGACGTTTGAGCATCAACCTTCAACTTTTGGCACCTGTGTCCCTGCAGCTCCCCATTTCACTATGCGTTCTTAATGAAATCCCGTCATTTGATGCCTTACAATTAATGATAATTAGCCCAACATACCTCCAGTTTGGAGGAAGAACTTTTTTTTGTTGTAATTTTTTTTATATATTTTATTTATTTATTTACTGCAATTGGGTTGTTACCCGGTGGCAGTGTTTAAATGTGTTTTAGTAGACTGTAGGCATGGTGCTATGAATTAAGGAAAAAATCCTTTATCCAGAGAAACACAAAAAATATCCAAACATTTTGGATAAAAGCTTCCATACTTACACTCAATTTTGTGTCACATCCCTCAACGAGACGAAAAGGAATGGGTTAACATCAAGGTATCAGTGAATACTTTAATTTCAATAGTATATTGACAAAATATATTCACAGTTTCAAACATTTTATGGAAGACATATTTCAGTTTATAATGCATTTGTGTGCACAAACTACTGTAAATATTAACAACTTTTACTGTAACAAACTTGCACAGAGACTACGGTAAATATTAACAAATTTTATTGTAACAAACTTATTGTGGCAGTTGAATGAAATACAATGAAACTTCTATCCATTATTTCTCATATGAATGCAGAAACAGAAAGAAAAATATGTGAAAATAATGGTTGCAGGAAAGCATTAAAATGTGTCAGAAACATGGGTGGGGGGGGGTTAGGGAAATAGTTGAAGACTTAGGTTTCAGATGAATCAGTGTCCAATTGGCAGTTCAAAATGCTCTGTTCATCATGTTTGATAATGCTGTATGTGTAAAATCATTATTCAACAGTTTCATAGTATCGTGAGCTATTGTAATACTTGGCAATGATTCAGAGTCATGTTCATCTCCTGCTTCATCTTCCCCATTGCTTTCCCACCCACACAATCACGCAGCTTGTTGGAAGGTGCTAATCCAAGGCATTTGGGTAGTTTCTCTGTCAGATTCTTATCCAATTCCTCAACTATCAGTCATTTGTGAGCATTCTGGCTTGCTTTGTAAGGTGTAAAATGGCAAGTTATGGCATGTCAACTGTACCTAAAATTAAGTAATTATAGGAAACAAGATAGGCGATGTACATACAGAGTAACACTGTGTTGCATCCACGTAACCACTGTTGCAGTGGAAATGTAAGAATGTATTGTGTGTTTTCTCTACATTATCTAAAAAATAACATGATTTTTGAAAAGAATTCACTGAAGATAAAATCTGTGTTCTGATTTTCTCAACAACTTTTGTCCAAAATATTTCTCATTCTAAGAAGAATTAAGAGAGATATTTACATAAATTTACATAGGTCTTCGTGTAAAGTACCCATTATGCTTGTCAGATTTTAATCGAACGTGAATTTTCTCAACAGATTTTTGAACAATCCTCAATATTAATATCCTGGAAATCCATCCAAAGCAAGCCCATTTGTTCCATGTGAACAGACTCTCATGATGAAGATAATCATCACTTTTCGTAATGCTGTGAATATGCCTAAACAGGAAAAGCAGTGTATATGAACAGAAATGATGACACTTAATGACACAGAAGTCAGATACTTCAATCACTGAAATGCACTGATGATGATGATGCAAGAATGCTACTGACAACTGCAGAACATAAGTCTCAGATTTACCACATAACACCTTATGCCTCCACCCCACTTCCACTATACAGCTAACATTCCACATTAGGCTCACACATGGCAACAATTCACAAGTACAAATGTATTAGTAACAATCGGTTACAGGCAGTTTAATAATTTTGTATATCCCAAAAACTTCTCACTGCTGTCATCCCACACTTCATTAATACATAGCACCTACTGCATGCTCTGAAGACATCACATTACTTACACTATCATTTTTTCAACAATGATCCTTTGGGGAATATTGTGCATCATCAGGACTGGGAATTCTGAAAGACTAATATGGAAAAATGACACTTTGAGGAACAATGCAGGCAACAATAATACACAGTTTATAAAGAAGGTTTTTCGTTCCTAGATGCAGTAAACAATAACTGTGGCAAAATGATGAATATGGGAACAATGGATAGAGGTTTTAATGTACTCTCAAATACTGATAATTGCTGTCAATTATGTAATCTTTGGTACATTAAAGAAATACTCAAGCTATTTGTTAGACTGTTTCTATGCCACAGTCTGGATTTTATCATGACGAATTCAACAATATTTTATATTCATGTGTCCGTCCATCGCTAGTATAATTTTTTATTTTAATTACAACCAACAATATGCAACTATTTTGATTTATTTATTTCTAAAATGCTCTACATGTTTTATCGGCTCCTCGGCCCATCATCAGGAGCACATAACTGTACACCCAGCTTCAGGTGTTGTCAACCAGTACTGCTGCTGGCTAGTATCGTGGTTAAGATGCAGTTCCATCTTAGCTACAATACTAGCCAGCAGCAGTACTGGTTGACAACACCTGAAGCTGAGTGTACAGTTATGTGGTCCTGATGATGGGAGGAGGAACCGCCTGAAACATGTGGAGCATTTTAGAAATAAATAAATCAAAATAGTTGCAACTTGTTAGTTAGTTGTAATTAAAATAAAAAATCAACATTTCTTTCACCAATATAGCTCTAATTCTGATCTCATTTAAACTACAGGTATCTCTTAGAATCTAACACATATGCCAATTCTAAACAGATATGAGCTTAATGAACACCACACTGTGAAAATATCCGTGTAGCAGGGGTTCTTTCCCAAGGAGTGAAGAAGTCAGGGCATGAAGCTGGCCAGTAATATCCTTCTAGTACTCATGTTAAGAATGTATGAAACTATACCCAAATTACTCCATGCATCTTCATGGTGTGGTATTTCATTAAGTACCAGGATAACTGTACCTCAACCAACTCCATGGAGCAGCGTCATTCTTGAACAGCTAGCAGGTTTTCGGCAAGTGAAGAAATTCCCCACATTGTATGGAACCTGAAGATTCATGACCACATTCACAAGAGCCCCCATACCTGTATCTTGTTACTCGTTATGTTATTTCCACCCACAGGATGCAGGATGATCAGTCATTTTATAGATCTGTCTCAAGAAGTACCCAGCTCTTTCTCTCTTTCATGTATTCTCTTGAAGTTTAGTTATGTTCTGAGGTCAGGTTAGACCATTAATCCAATCATCCCAGAACACCGCTTGCTACTTCTCAAATTATGTAAGAACAACATACAAATGTTTATTCAAAGTAAAGAGGACAGAACATTTGTCATCATTCAAGGGCTCATTTTCTTATATTTATTATGATACTGTTTCTAAATAAAATGGAGTTGGTTGTGTCTGCCATCAGAACAACAATCAAGGACTTAATAGTAATGTCAATCACCTGTGCTTTGTAATAATTCTGAAATTTTTATGGAAAATCAAACAAGAAAAAACAAAGCACTTCATTTCAAAAGAATGAGTACTCCAGACCAGTGTTTCTCAACCGCCGGACCGCGGCCCGGTACCAGGCCCTGGCATCAATTATACCGGGCCACGAGAAGTTCTCCTGGAATTTGTCATTTTAGTTTTCTAAGCAATTTTCATGAATAAACATTTTATAGTGGAAATATTCTGAGGAGAAAAATATTCGTGAATGTGCTGAAAAACTCAGACCCAGATGCTGGCCTGAGGAAACTACAATATGCTACAAGATTTCATTAGCACAGTGATTGATAACTAATTGAAATATAATTTTATATTTGTCAACATGCCGCACCATATACATAAGTGTACTAATACTCTTTATGATTATGCCATAATTAATTATTAATACTTATGTTAGTTTAATGTATGAACTTAAAAAAAAATGGAAAAGTATATACGAGTAAATTTGTTGGGACAGGGCCCTTGTCTTATGAAAAAAGAATTTACCAGGCCGCAGTCTCACAAAGGTTGAGAAACACTGCTCTAGACTGCATTCACCACACACTCTATTGGTAAAGGTAAAGACAAGTGCACCTTAATGTTTAAATATCAGCCAAGACCAATAGAGGACACACAGAAAAGGCCCACATATTCTAGTCTTCAACATTTGGTGGAGACAAGCAGTCAGCTGCAGACTGTAGCTGCTCTGTGCTTGAGAAATATCCCTCACGCCATCCATTACATCAAAGCAGGGTAGGATCCACAGTCATATCCAGACTGGATATAGTGGCAAACATAAATGTGACTGCTCTTGTCAGCAATCAAACTTGGGATGTCCAGTTCAAAGCTGGTCACTGTACCGACTGAGCTATCCTGGGTTCTGTTTCACTATTTGGTGAAGTTTATTTCATCTTCACCAGCAATATTATGAAATGGGTATGTCCATAATCAGGACCCCTACATACTTCATGAACTTTGCGCATAACTACCAACATTCAAATGCATACATTTCAGTCTGTCATGGAACTCTGGTAACTGGAAAACCGACCAAACCAGGATAGGAACAAAACATAGTATAATGGGGAGCTATACTAAATATGCAAGGTAGTGTAAAAATAAGTTTAAATTTTAAATGCATATATTAAAAAAATAATATAAATAATCCTGCATGATGAAAGAGGGCAGTACCAGTTCTGAAAAATAGTCCTTGTTGTAAGAAATCCCAGAAAATAATTAAATGTTGCTTTTGTTTGTCTAACTCAGTCTTTCATGATGGTAGAATTATTCTGGAACAGTCTTTAGACACAGACTCCTTTTCCAGCAGTCCATACTTACGTCAAAGCAACCCAATATACACCATTTTTTACCTTTGCATTTATCAAAGTGGAGGTGAGACTTTCAACTTCCCACGTCAGTTTTGGTTGTTGCACATTTGTCTTGTCATCTGTTGCAAGAGAAATAAGAGAATGATTAATCATAGACACTGTTTATTAACCTATTTGCTGTGACTGTTATATTTATATTTTATTGTGGTATGGTGTCAAGAGTAGTTAACTTTGGCATATCAAAAAATGTGGCTCTTAAAGTATGATGTTTCCACACCGAAACATTCATACATACAGTTGGACCCCTCCTGATAACATGACAAGACGCACAATCAGACTGATCATGTATCGATAGATGGGAGATGGCCTTCAAGTGCTCCTAATGTATAATCTTTCAGGGCAGCTGACTGTGATACTGGTCAATATCTGGTGGTTGCAAGAGTTAGGGAAAGCCTGTTGGTAATTTAACAAGCAGTACACAAGTTTGATGTGGAGAGACGCAATGCATGCAAGGTGGAAGTTTGGGAACAGTACCAGATTAAAATCTCAAACAGGTTTGAAGCTCTGCAGAACTTGATTGATAGCAAGGATATAAACAGGCCTTGGAAAAAAATCAGAATATCAATATCTGAGCCAAATGAAAAGCTATGTTTGTATCAATGGAAACAGCATACACCATGTTTTGATGATGAATGTTCGCAAATTTCAGATAAAAGGAAGCAGGCTAAAAAGCAGTTGTTAAAGAATCTAAACCAAACAAACTGTAAGAACAAGAATATCAGAAACATGTAGAGGGATATCAATGACTTTAAGAAAGGCTACCAGCCTAGAACTAATAAAGTAAAGAATGAGGACTCCCACAGTACTTTGCTAGGTACAGGAATCATTTCTCAGCTATTGAATGTACATGATGTACATGGGGTTAATGTTGTCAGGCAGACAGAAATACATAAAGCAGAGCCACTAGTGCCTAAGGTGAGTGCGTCTGAGGTTGTGATGACTATTGAAAAGCTAAAAAAAAGACACAAATCACCAGGTACTGATCAAATCCCAGCAGAAATGATTAAAGCAGAAGGCATAACAATTTGTTCTGAGATCCATAAACTTATTAATTCTATTAGGACTAAGGAGGAATTTCCCCAAGTAGTGCATGGAGACAATCACTGTATCTATTTATAAGGGTGATAAATTGGACTGAAGTAACTATAAAGGCACATCACTTTTATCACCTACATACAAAATGTTACCCAACATCCTATTATCAAGGTTAACTCCATATGCAGATGAAATTATTAGAGATCATCAGTGTGGATTAAGACATAAGAGTTCAATTACTGATCATATATTCTGTACTCATCAAATACTCGAAAAAAGAATGAGGCATTACAATAGCTATTTATAGCCTATGATTTGGCTAGGAGGGAGTCTTGTATAATGTTCTCATTGAGTTTGGTATTACTGTGAAATTAGAAGCTAATAAAAATGTGTTTAAATGAAACCTAGGGTATAGTCCAATCATGCAAGCATTTGTGTGACATGTTATCTACCAAGAATAGTTTTAAACAAAAAGATGCGTACTGCCATTGATTTTCAACTTCACTTTAGAATACAACATTATGAGGGTTCAAGCAAACCAGAGGGGCCTGAAATTAAATTGTACACATCAGCTTCTGGTTGATGCACATTACGTTCATATCTTGGTGGAAGCATACATTATATAAGGAAAAACAGAAGCTTTGTTAGTTGCTAGTAAGGAGCTTTGTACTTGTTAAAAGCTGAGAGAACTAAGTATATGTTTATGTCTCATGAAGAGAATGCACAACAAAATCACAATACAAAGAGAGGTAATAAATCCTTCGAATATGTAGCAAAGTTCAAAGATTCAGCAACAACACCATCTAATCAAACTTGCATTCATGAAATTAAGAGAAGATGGAAGCCAGGCAATGCTTGCTATCTTTCAGTGCAGAATTTTTGTCTTCCACCATGCTATCCAAAACTTTAAAGATTAAGGTATATAGAACTATAATTCTGCCTGTTGTTTTGTATGGGCATGAAACACCCTCTCTCATATTGTGGGAGGAAAATAAGCTGAGGGTGTTTGAGAATAGGGTGCTGAGGAAGTTATTTGGGCCTAAGAGGGATGAGGTAACAGGGGAGTAGAGAAGAGTACTGAATAATGAGCTTATGATTTGTACTCCTCAACCAATATTATTTGTGTTTTCAAATCAGGAAGAAAGAGATAGGCAGGGCATGTTAGCACATATGGGGAAGAGGAAAGGTGCTGTCTAATGCTCTTATGTGCTCACATGGACTGTATTCAGTGCTATCTCTGTACTGAGGTATTATCACCCTGACACAACCACTACCAGTGCTGTACCCAGGTGCATTGCCCAGACCAGCTAAGAACAGGCAGCAACAAACCCCAAAGAAAAGAGAAAGTGCCTCTCTCCTTTGCAGGTGCCACTCAACCAAAGCACAAAACGGTGTCTTGCCAATAGAGAAAATGAAAATTTAAACAGATGTATACAGGGTTTTGGTGCAGCAACTTGCAACAGACCACCTGGAAGACCTACACACAGATGAGAGAATAATATTAAAAGAGATCTGCAAGTAGGATGGGGCAGTATGAACTGGATTGGTCTGGCTCAGGCTAGGGACAAGTGGCAGTCTTTTGTAAATGTGGTGATGAATCTTTGGGTTCCAAAAAATGTGAGGAATTTCTTGACTTGCTGAGGACTGGTTAGCTTCTCAGGAAGGACTCTGGAGTTAGTTGGTTATGGAGTTTTGAAAAGGTGTGAAACTTGTCTCTATAACGGACACTAATGAAGTTAATTTCAAGCTTCAAGTAAGATTATGTGAATGAAAATTAAATTTGCTTGTTATATTTTAGTGTAGATTTCTTATGTCATGTTCAATTGGTTTCAGAGATGGAAAATATGGAAAGACAGCACAACCTCTCCTTAATACCTTCACCCTAGGCTGTTTGTGCAGTGAGTATATAACACAGGTTCAATGCATAACCTGAACTAAAAAACAAGTGAAAATAAGAAATTATTTTTGGGACAGAAGGAATTTAATTGGGATAAAAAAAATAACTTCCCCCCCACACACGATGTACTATATAAATATGCTTTACAGAAGATGTAGTCTTTACCTGGTCAACAAATACTCACACAACATAGATTTTGTCCCTGCATACTGAGATCTGGGCTTCCTGCAGAATCCGTAGTCGTGGTCCCAGAGGAATCCCCATTTTCTGCAATCTTTCTTCTGTCAGGTATGGGAGTTCCACCATGCCAACACGCTCTTGCTCAAATGCCCCTGCATACTTCTGCAATCAGTCACACCATTAGTACAGTCACTGATGTGAACAAAGTGAGGTGACATTAGTCACTGTTCCACATGTCTTCGAGATTCTAACACTGTAAATTCCCATGAATATCTGTCCCACTTTTGTGACTGAAACATCATATGTAGTCACTGGAATAAGTGCTGTCCTAAACGATTAAAATTTTAAGTTTCCACGTAAAATCCAACAACTTTCTTGTCCACTTTATTAAATATCTAACTACAGACTATGATGACATAAAAAGGGTAAGAGTGTAAGTCCCTTGGAATTGTAGCCTTAAATATGCCCAACACACCAGCACCTGATGATTATGGGGATGAATAATGATAAAGGAGCATGTTGGAAGAAAAACTGGCAGCAGAAATGAAGTTCATGGGGGAGAGGGGGAAATGTACCCCACAACAAGTAACATAATTTGACCTGGGTTTCTTTGATAAGAAACCAGCAACTTCTGTCTAAGCTATAGCAAGACCATAAATCTAACAAACTGGCTCAGTCAGTCCCTCATTACGTAGCATATGATACACACCTAGCCAGCTGCACTCTAAGCAGCGTATTCCCACACAACATGACATGCTGCCACAACACCATGTTTACAGAAACGAATTAAATTGTGAATGTTATAATATAACTTTAGCAATGAGAAACATAGCTCCCTAATGATGATCTAAAAAAGACTGAAACATGTTGGAGTGATTTTAATTGTATTTAAGTGTTTTTATGTGGAATTTATGTAAGTGAAAAAGTTCGTTAATAATTGAAGTGATCATACATATGGTTGTGGACTCGTCAATTTCTAGCAATATACAAGAAGTGAGATAAGTCCAATAGCAACGAACATAGTATTCTACAAATTACTTCAGAACCGCTTATATATAGTGTAATAAAGCTTAAATTAGATATAGAGCTAATGATATTACATAGTTACAAAACTACAAATTCTTCCACTGAGTAAAAGGAATGCAGAAGAAGAAGTGATTTCAGTTCCTTCTTAAAGGTCTTATAATTATCTATTTGTTTTATGAACCCAGGAAGTTTGTTTATATAATTAATCCCCATATTTATTACACTTCTCTTATATAAATCAGTATTATATGAATGAATGTGGATATCCATCTTTCTTTGTGTATTATGAGCATGGATATTTGAATTTAGATCTTTAAACTGGTGGTGTAACAGGGGTACGCAAATTGTGGGTGCCAAGTTGCCATGGTGAATCAATTTTATACAGTGGCATATAACATCTGTTGGTAGCCAGTGTGAAACTGCTTCATGTCACCCTTCTGGCACCTTGAATTTTAAGGTGGCCCCTAGACTTTTGGAAGAATTGTGCATCCCTGAATTTCAGTACATAAAACTATGACTTACCATCCTGCCAACTGGCAAAAATGTTTAAACTGGTCAGTGCAAAAAGATTTATTTCCAAATTTACCCATTCCACAAAAACAACTAAAACTTATGCAGTGCTGATGTTTTTGTTTTGTCAAAATTCAGAATTAGTATGGAATCAGGAAGTGGTCAACTGTCAACTGTGAACTGTATGAATTTATTTGTGAGTCTTGTATATTAAACTTTCATGGCACAATTTGCTTCTTCTAGTCAGAAATTAATCTCCATTGCTGGAATTGCTGTTCAACACACAGGCAATAGACACACTTTGTTTTATCTCTTTGAAGGTTAACAAACACTGAGGCTCTCAACAGGAAAAAGAGTACCATTTGCAAAACTGCCAAATGGGAAACACAGATTTTTTTTTATATTTCCTTCACTGTGCAAGAAATGTGGACAGCCTTGAAAATGGAGAGATAACCCTATAAGTCAATTCAACTACTGACATTGATTCACACATATCCAAAAATAATATTTCTCATCCTCAAGTGACAGTGGTGAAGGGCAAAAGAGATAGATTACACTCAGGGGACTGACAATATAAAATGTTGACTTTTGCGTCTGTCATCCACTGATGTACAGAGGTCCTGGTTGGTCTCATGGTAAGTCAACAAGTCGCTGGTAGGATCAGGACATTTTCTGTTTGTGCATGTATTCAGAGCAGCCCTAGGGTCCAGCCAGCTTCCTATCTACTCAATACTTGCTCTGGGGACAAAGCAGTTGCAAGTTAGATCATGAATCTGACCACTGGCCTGCATCTAATGAGGCACTGTAATATATGGAGGTTACCTCCAGGTCACCTAATTTTTCACGGTATGGTGCTTAGGACTGGAGGAAACTTAACTTTTACCTTAATGGTTTCATCACTTCATGTATCAAAGAAGCTGGCTCAAGTGATATCACTTCTGACTTGCATTTGGGATGTGTCCACACAAACCTCAGCCAGCCAGGGCACCAACTTTCATGAGGCTTTTTGTCTGTTCCTCAGTCCACCCAGACAAATGCAGAGAGAATACCTTGAAGTAAAACCTGACTGCTTTGTCCCCAGTCCTTTGTGTTCACTGAACATGATCAGCCTCTCGTATCAATAAACTTTGTATAACCACTCCAAGTTGATATATAGCATTAAATAACCTATGTGCCAGCAATCAATGTCATGTTTTATCTTGTCATGTAATTTTCCCCTGCATTCTCTCAATTCATCTCTCTTAAGTATGTTCATACATTTTAACTGTTTGAAAACCATACAACATCGACTATAACTTTTCCAGTCATGGTAATGACTGATTTGTTATTTAACAATGGCACATCAACTGATGTGAAAAACTCCTCAATGCAGTGCAAACCCAACGAACCTCATACCCCAGCTTCTTCAAAAACAGCCTGAGCAATGGTGGCTCATCTCCAAAAAACTTAGTGAGTTTCTTGACCCTGGTTGGATTGGTGAGGGCATCTCTATCTCCAGACACAAAGAGGGTGTTCAGTCCTCGAGGCACTGACTGGGATCGTGCTGCCATTGTTTGTGAGCGCAGAGCAGAGATCTCTCCCCTGATGTTCTCCATCTCCTATGTAACACCGTAAGATCTTAAAAATGTTAAATCATTCACGTGTTGTTTAAAGACATGTATGTCTACTAGGTTCAGAGTTGAAATAATATAGTCTGAAGTGCAAAGGATTACAGACAAAGCTCTCTCATGTAATTCTGGCAACAGTCTGGAAAAAATAAGGAAAATCATACAGAACTTTTCAGTTTGGCCAGACAATGCTATTGAAAGTAGGATCTCTGAGTCTTGTGTTTTGACAGAACACTGAAAATTATGCAGCACTGTATAGGCAATTTCTTTAACAAATGGAAAATAACAGAATAATCACATCAGAAAACTGATAAATCATGATAACATGATGTGATATTTGTATCATTCATTATTAGACAACCACCTAATAAGTGTAAAAATGATGTACAGTCCATTGAAATGCAAACTTCACCACACAAATGACAAGTACATGTAGAAGTTCATGTACCTGAATCATCAAATGCTGTGTTCGCATCTCTGAAGAAAGATGTGCTACACTCCTTGCCAACGTCACCACATGTGACTCAAGCCGCTGGAACCGCTTGTTAATTCCCTAGGCATAAAATAGGATAATAATTAGCACAACTCCGTCACATACATTCATTTCCATATGCTAAAATAACAACATTCCCAGTTGTTTAATATCCAGTTCAATGAATCTAGCTAAACTCTTCTAATACTGCTTGTTGTAAAATTTAATTTTGTACTTTTCCACATTATTTCTATAATTATACTTTGTAGTAGACTTTCAACATATACAGGGTGTCCCAGGAGGAATGTGCCAGACTTCGGGAGAGTGTTCCTTATGTTAAAGTATACCGATATAATCCAAAACACCTATATCCAAAGTTGAATGGTTACGGAGATAATGGCCAGAGAAGTTTGAAACTTTGACAGCTGTTACACACTTATTGATTA
>Ga0131853_10015873_pt1 | contig 13765 bp, 8 predicted proteins | sample TergutLab28metaG_FD_92764 | JGI IMG/M metagenome (GOLD analysis project Ga0131853, IMG submission 92764) | Labiotermes labralis P1 segment gut microbial communities from Petit-Saut dam, French Guiana - Lab288 P1 (version 2) (version 2) | ecosystem: Host-associated > Arthropoda: Insects >... | reverse complement strand
TAACACCAGCACGCCTCAAGTCAGCCTACACAACACAACAAGTACTCGCTAGCTCCTGAAGATGGACGTACTAACGTCTGAAACATGTTGAGCAATATATAATAAAGCAAGTGTCATCTAGTTTGTCAACCTTTATTCAAACACTTCGTAAAATTTTAATTTTAAATTGAGCCTGTTGGGCTGTTATATGACTGGAGTACACCGGAAGTAAGTGCAGTATGAGAAAGAACGATGCTGATGACTAACAATTTTCCATTGAAATTTCAATAGCCCTAGTGCCAGCTTCAAATAGAAATTGTGGATGTTCTCCGCAGTCGCCTGTATTGTGGGCCTACTCATGTTTGTCAGGTTAATGCCGCCACCCCAGTGGCGTCTTCTGAGTATAAAACAAAGGTGTGCTGCCTGTTATCATTAGATTAATTTTGTTTAATAATTTTTAAAAAATTTATTCGACAAACTTCATTTTACCAGCGTCAACAAATTTGTTATTAGTGAACCCTCAACCGAAGGATTGTACACAGAACTCAATAACATTAATGAATAGTAAATATCTGTATTTAATACACGTTTTTTTAATAATTTGTATTTCAGCATAGCAGATTTCATGGAATAAAGGACTAATTTGAAAAATTAAATTATAGTGACTGAATTCAGATGATTTTCAAGAAGTGGGTCACGATATTTAACGCACTGAGAAATTCTGTGAAATTTCCTTCGTTTTAAGATGAGGACGACCCATCATGGTCCCGGAACGGGATTTCTTGATGCCTAAAGAACACACAACATCAATAAAGCGACGTAATTTTCGTCTGTTATTCTTCGCTCATTCATTATGCCTGGTGATGTCGTTCTGCGTTGAGCGCCGAGTAACAGGTCAACCCTTTGTTTTTTTTTTTAAATAATTTTTACTGTGGATAGAAGTGCACATGATTTTTGGATTTTGAGTATTTTTGCTGCGCGCTTGGCAGATGATTTAAATCCGAGAAGCCCTGTTTATTACATACGTCATGTTTGTTAAAAAAAAAAAAGTAAATAGAGCTGACACAAAAGTGTGTTGTTTCGCATCCCGCTAACCAGTCAACCTCTTCATACTGAGAGATGCAAAAATGTTTTGTGTGTACATTGTTCTGTCTTAGTTTTATGATTTATTAAATTGGATGTGGATGGAGTAGGTCGAAGTTTATTTACTGTTCTTAAATTATCGTGTAGCGGGTGCACGAAAATGGATTATCTAATAGTTGTCTAATGACATTATTATTATTATTATTATTATTACTATTATTTAGCAGGTTGTACAATGTTTCCACATCTTCCTGCGCCCATTTGACAATTACATTATCTTCCTCCAGTTGCCTGTGTCATTCCAGTCTTCTACCATGAATCCCTTTTCTCCCATCAGTCCTCTAGTCCCTACTCCCCAGTTAAGTTTACTACCTCGTTTTCTTCTTCCTGGTGGACGCCATTTCATAACTTCTTTTGGCAGTCTCCCCTTTTCCATTCTTTGTACATGTCCATACCATTGAAGTTGGTTTTAATATCGTCTAAAAGAGCCCTTACTACATTCATTTTTTGTTTAATAATAGTATTCCTAATTTTGTCCTTCCTGGAAATTCGAGCTGAGTGTCGCCAGAAGTCCATTTCTGTGGAATGTAGTTTTGCTACAGTTTTTGCTTTTAAACACCATGTTTCTGCTGCATATGTAATTTTACTTTTAACTATTGCGTGGTAAATATGATTCTTTGTTTTGGGGGTCATATCACGGTCCCACAAAATGCTGTTTAGCTTTGTTATAGCTGCTCGTCCTCTATAGATTCCTTTAATTTATGGCTCGTGATTTCCATCTTTGGTTATTCTTACCCCCAAATAGGTATATTCATTTACACGACTTATTGTCCACTTCCCATCTTCTAGTTTTAAATCTCTTGATGTGTCTCCTATGGTCATATATTTAGTTTTTTTAACATTTAGTTTTAAGCCCCACAATTCATATTCATCTGTTAATTTCCTTGTCATGTATCCTAAATCCTCATAATCTTGTGCAATCAGTAATTGGTCATCTGCAACTACCATTGAATATATTGTCGTATCCTGAATCTCCAATCCCATCTTTGCACATTTCTTCTGCCAATTTTCTAAAGCCTTCTGAATATATATTTTAAACGAAGTGGGCGATAAACTGCATCCTTGTTGTCCTTTTGTTATATAAAATCCTGAAGAAAGTTGTTTCCCTATTTTAATTTTGGTAAAAGAGTTCTAATGACTATATTTTCGATACGTTTAATCGGTCTTAAAACACGGTAGAACGATGAAGGGAGACACCATAGTATCTAAATACGGGTATGATATAAAATAAAATACAGTAAGCAATAGTGAAACGGTACAAACATGATAAAGTTTCCATCGCGCGACATTCTCTAACCTCGAACAACAAACATGAAAACTGTGCTTAAGACATACAGCACGGCTTCCACTACTAAAGACCACTGTTTCCCCTCATCCAGCACGGCTGCGCATGTGGCGTGCCGAGAAACATCCAGCACTTCTCGAATGCAGGTGCACCGAAGGAGAGCGGAAGCATTGCAGAACGACATGGAGGTTACAGCTCGTCCGCGAAATTAAATTAAGAGTTTATAAACACGTATATGGGAACGAATTTATATAGGATGACAGCTGCACAACTGGAGAAGACGTCTCTGCTCCACCCATTTTTTGTAAACTGACCAAGTTCTTCAGTTTTAGGTTTTTCAGAAGGAGGGATTGCATTGGACCAGTTACATCTAAGTAGACACACATGCAAGAACATTCGGTTTGAAACCTGCAGGATTTGAGGTTCACACTGCAGTGAATAAAGGGACAGTAGATATTGTCTTCTTCAAAACGTCCGGACCGGCCCTGAGGCTCACCCGGCCTCCTTTCAATGGGTATCAGCCTTCCCGCAGGTCAAGAGGCAGGGGCATGAAGTTAACCACTCACCTCTGTGTAGAGTCGAAGTTACGAATGAGTGGACCAATACTTTGCTCGCCCATTTGCCCTTACTGCAATGAATAATAACCCATGAAGACATCTGTGTTTGCGATACGACACCGAAGAGTATTGCAGGAAGTTTCCGTCGTTAAAGAAGAAGCTGCGACCTTCATACTCGAGGTCCACCCTGAAGATAAAGCCAGAAGTTCCCTCCGAAACGTTTGTATTTTCACCATATGGCATGGCATCATACACTTGAAACTATTTATCTTCACTGCCAAACTCATTCTATAATTCTATGAACGGTGTATCCTCACACACCCTTCCACAAATCATTAGTCATGTATTTCTTTCAAACATGTAGGCCGTATGCAATCTAAGGATTCACAGTACCTAACGTGTGCCACGCTGAACTCATTAATGATTAAATTCGCCTCCCTGTTTTCTAAAAGCGTCTCTTGTATTGCTTTATCATGTCTTAAGCCTGTTCGTCATAGTCTTCATTTTCCGCCCGCTTTTAATCCGAAGCCTATTGAGTGTTTGAAATACTGGAATACACTCCTAAGCATTACTTTAGTTAAAATCAGGCAAGGTTGTGTTTGTATTGCATTTATAAGGGGTTATTTAAACAGTTGTTACACTTCTAAGACTTATTTCTTTATAAGCGGTATATGCTTTCCTTAAAGAATTTTTCTGGCTGAAGTATCTGAAGAAACGCGATTTGAAATGAGTTGGTCTTGTTGTGACTGTGGTTGTTTCGGGAGTTACCATCAGTAAAGAAGAAAGTGATGTAGCTGACTACTTAATATACTCTTATTTATTTCCTGCTCAGAGGTAGAAGAAGGGGTAGATATTAACGCCGCATGAAATGAGAGATTTACATTCTGTTCCTGAAGTAGAAAATTCTGCCTGTTATGAAGTAATCTTGCTTTTCTGTGAGAAGCTGAGGATCTGAAACTGTGGAAGTTATCAAATTGTCCCTCTGCTTAGGTGGAAGGATAATCCTAAAGTGTTCTGACAAAAATATGTGAGGGTGTAGGCTTAATTTATCTGGCTAAGTGTTGAAAACGTATCTTTGAAATATCTGTTTATAACTTGCAGTTCTGGTTTTTTTAATTTGACCTTTATGTATGAAGGTAAGAAGTCTCCTCTTATTAACACCAAGTCATTTTTAGTAGCAGTTGACTTTCGTATTCGTGTAAATCTACTTCTGCACGCGAATGGTTGCAACCGTGCTCTGGTCGTATCGTGCCCAGCCGATATTAACAGCTCTTTCTTTCTTTTTCTGCCAGCAGTGAGCAACCTGTCCCGACTTCGGGTGAAGCGTTCAGTAATATGGAAACATAGTTTCTTCATCGTGTACCGGTATCGAATTAGAAACTATATTTGATAGTTTCATGCCTGTACTTTAGTTTATATCAGCGGCAGCTGTTTATATTTTAATCAAGGACCTAATGGGATTGTATCTAATTAATTGGAAACCTGAGAACCTAGCAGTAAAATTGTATAATTCAGATGCAGTGAATAGCCATCAGTTCTACTCACACTGACACAATATTAATTCAGAACTGTAGCTACAGTCGTGTAACTTTTTTCTTTGTTTAAGGCTCCATGTCTCGAATTAAACGAACGGTGAAGCGAGATTTACAAGTTGGACTTTGAAATTCTAGTGTACGCGTGTGTACCGAATTCGTTTTAGGTTGCTTGTGTCCTGTACCTCTGAATGACATATGTAAGTTTATTCGCGCGTAACGGTTATCTCCATGTAGCACTAACGCATGCTTCCTCATCTAATTCAGCAGTTTTTAAAATAATTTGTGTATCCCTCACAGGACTGTGTACGAACATCACGTTCCTGTACATGCAGTGGGCAATTCATCTAAACGACGTAGATTTTAAGGCCATGGTATGCTGCCAAACCTGATAGCCCTGCGGCCTCAAAAATTGCCGAATTCATGTCATAATAAGTTGCTTCCCTCGTTCCACAGGAGAAACTTAAGAACGTTTAGTGACTATGTCTTGCAGAATGCCTGTTTTCAATGATGCACATGTAGACACTCTAGCACTAGAATGACCACATCTTCATGCCCCATTTGTACGTTGTCTTGGAGGCATCACTAACGAGAGTATCGAGGTTATACTTAGGCGTTGTTCTCCCGTTCATTGCCTTAACACGTACTGTATGACAGATGTTACTGGATCATTATTTTAGAACTGCTCTCGTCTGGGCTATAACGCAGCGAGTAGTGTTAATTACTTACTGACATTTCCGGGAATCCTATCTGTTCCATCTGCAAGGGTCAGTAATCGAAGAAGGATTCTTGACCCTTGTAGATGAAAACGATAGGTTGTCCCGAAACGTCGGTAAGGAAGTACCACTACTCGCTGCATTATAGCCCAGAGGAGTGCCGTTCTCTTCTACTTCGCGGCGGAAGCCTAAAGTCATGGATCATTATTTGCTAGTATTTCAAATTATGCTCCCAAGTTAAGGGTTCTTATTGTTGGAGGCTTTTGTGGTGATGAAAAAGGAGTAATTTGAAGGCATTAAATGACATTATTTCTAAGAAGACAAGGCATTGTACACGCTGGAGTATAGTTCTGGAACATTGCGGGTGCAGATTGGTGCAATAACATGTCGGTACTACGCTGTCTGAAGTATGGCGTGTGTGGCAGATTCACGTCTTCTTGGATGCAGCAGTGTGTCGACTGCGAAATGGTGACGTTGCGGTTGATCCATTCGACAAGCCAGTCTCTTCGTGCGAGCCCCCTTGGTTGCTTGTGATCAAATTTTAGTTTGCTGGTGAACTTTCTGTCTTTTCGTCGTCATGCACCCCCTCTGACTTGTGAGTGGATTAGAAATATGAGTCCATTATGTAGGCAAGGAAATGTGTGGTGTGTTTCAAGGGAAACTGTGGTACTTGGCTCTGGCAGGGCCGTGCTACGGTAGTAAGAGCGTTGGTGGTGCTGACTAGTGGTCAGGTGGAAGGTACGGAAGGTAAAGATGTTGGGTGAGACATCAAGTGATGGACAGGTGGGTGTGGAGAGCAGGGAACTGAGGGAGAGTGGTAGGGGAGCATGGTTTATTTGTCAGTGCTGTAAATATGTTGAGATTATATAGCCTCAGTTGGACTGTAATAGGAGTACGGGACTTTGTGGAATGGTATAGGTAAACTTATCTTATCTTGTGGCACTCGGATACGTGAGCAGTCTAGCGTAAGATGTCGGGTGAGCAGATGAGGGGCAAAGAATGTGCATGCAGAGTGCCACCTGTTTAAAAACATAGGTTTGTGTTCTTACGTCCGTATATCATTTATGCAGTTGGAGTCTGACGATGACGGAAGTATTCCACAACCATCTGCGGCTTCATCTTCATCCTCTCGGTCTGTATAGAAATCAGTTGCCCCGGCTTTTATGATAAAATTATCCAGAATATTGTCCAGCACACACTCGTTCTAAGGGTAATTTTTCTCATGTTCGTAACAAGGCTGCACACTGACACCCACTTGTACCTGTGTCATTAACGTAAATTTCCCTTCGGCCAGACTTTTCAGTCGTGGAACGTAAAAGTCACATTCCTTGCAGTCAACCAGTTTTTTTTAACATCCCAAATGTTTTGTTGCGTTAAGCTCGGGGTGGTAGGGAGGAAAGTCCTAAACTAATGCATTCGTGTTGTGCCAACATTCTATCAACATGCTCTGTCTTGAATTTTAGTTTGTTCGTTTTGATTAATTCATGAAGTTCAATTTTCGTCGCATAATCTGTATAACATGTGCCACGGGAATCCATCCACTCCTTTAGGAGGTCTTTCCTGCTGTTAGCAGTAGGTGGACCATCAGTCTGGATGATACTGGTACGATCAGTACTTTAACATATGTCGTGAAGCATTTGGCCTTCACTTACTTAAATATGAGTTTACTGATTTCGGTAATTGTGTATTACACTAATCAGATCCTTGTAGAGACAAATTACCTACACGAAAGAAACTAAGTACATAAGATCACCTTGTAAATTTGCCTACACTCGTTTCTGCAGGATAGTCCCCTCTTTTGGAACCATTTTTAAATATTAGGAGGTAAAAAGCAATCCCATTCAGACCTGGACAGGCCCCGAGGGTTCCAGGAGGTTGAGGCTCCCAGGTTTCAAGACGATCGGCACATGAAGGTGGTAAGGTTGTCAGCCTTACGCACCGGCCGCCTTACCTCCCAGGAAATATTTCTAGTACTCATTTCTGTTGCGTGGAAGATAAATCTGTTCTCTCCCCCTTTAAATGGAACAGTATACAGTAAGGAATCATTCTACCTCCGTCTGGTAATACCTTGCCTTATTGAAAGATTACATTTATATTGATGGTGAAGAAACTTCCGAATTTCTCCATTATCATGGTTTGTTAATAAACAAATACTTTTCAAAGATGAGTTCTACTTCGTCTTCATGCGCAAGTGTCAGCAGAAATCCTACTTCGTCCCGCCACCTCGCTCGAGTTGTGGGAAATAGTCACATCAAGTGGAAGTTGCATCTAACATTGGACACTGAAGGTGGAAAGGACGCAGTGTTTACCAGGGAACAGGTAGGAGCCTAACTTAAAGTTCTTACTCATTTGGATTCTTGAGCATATACATATTTCATAGGGGTTTCAGTAATCAGTTTCGTTTGTTAGTAAACTTTTTAATAGACTGCACATTCCTCGCTGTTGTCATGTGTTTTTATCAGTGAGGTGTCCTCTTGCAGTAGCAGGCAAGCAGACATGTTCCTGTGTCGCAACTCCCTCCTTTCTGTGGTATGATGTGTAATGGGCTGTTCCGATAGCTTTGTTCTCTCTCCCGCATCTTCTCGCTTCACTACTCCCAGGACCCGTAAACTACGATGATGGCAAAGTACAAAGTAATATTCTTAATCAACATGTCACATCATCGTCAGAAATTGCAAACGTCAGATGTAATTATGTTTCGCATTGCGTAGAACATTTAAATTTGATTTAACGTGCATTAGACTGTTCATTGGAGCTTTGACACCTCCTGCACTGCCGTCAGTCCATTCATTTGGTGTAGTGTGGGAACTATGGAAGTAAGTAAGTTGTTTGCCTTCCTGTCGGTATTTCTGAATTTCTCTTAAGTATGCCTTAATTTCACCACGTTCGGCCGTGACTTGTCATTTGTCGGACGTCTTCTTCCATCGGAAGAGAGAAGCGTAAACAGCCATAGATATCACAAGAATCGTTAGTATAGACGGTCTTGTGCACAGAAATGTAATACCTGGCACCCAACTTCATCAGTAGCTTCCTGAGGTGTGTTTATTTCGTAATTCATCATACACAACACATTTATGCTTCGGCCTATTTACGGGCCATCATGCCCTATGTATGTTATAACATGTGAAAGAAACTGTACAGTCATCCACATAACCTTGAGAATGAGCTCTTCCTTTACGTCAGTATATAAAACTGGTAAATTACATCCGATGGGTAAAAAACAATATAAAATTAGATGAAAAATGTATATGAAGTATATAAAAATCTGTATATTAAATCAGGATTAATAATAATAGATAAATAAATCAGGGAGACAGATCAGAGTTTTAGGATTTAAAGTGCACAATGCTGCTTCACCTTAATCGTATCAAAACGGGCGGACCTACGTTCTAGGAACTATTGCTATGCGTTGATATGTGGGCTCATAGCGTTTTACACAGCAAATATGTTATATTCGTTATCATATGTCAGCGTATATTATTGTCTGAAAAATGAGAATGGTAACCTCAATAGAGGGAATTATTATTTAGAATAAGACAACGCAAAGTGTATAGTAGTGACATTCGTTTAGAGACTATAGAGCAACCTATGTAGCCGTCATCAATTATAAATAATCACCAAAGCATTCGTACAAAATTATATGTCACTGCGGATAGATAATGTTTAGGCAATATTCACCACACAAGCTGTTATTAGTATGTGGATTGCAAAGTCCTGCTGCATACTGCGGTGTGGCACCGTTTTACAGAAGGGGAGTTGGCTGGTTGGGCTAGTCGTATGGTTGTCATGTGGCGTCGTGCCTCCTCGGAAAGTGGTGTGTTCTCGGATGAAGGGTAGAGGGGATTTCAGAGTAGGCCTTTGCTCCTGTATGACTTAAAAATTGTAAATAGGCCTAAATCTTCTTATGACTTCATCGAAATTATCTACAGCTGCAAGAATATTATTTTCTTCCGTGACTTTCTCGGTGTTGAGAAAGAAACTCTCGCCCGTTTTTCATTGTCATTTCATTCTTGATCCTTTTCTAGTGTTCTTTTTCGAAAGACAAATGGCAGCCAGTACTCCTGAAAAAAACTCTGTAATTGACTTTTTATTTATTTAATGCCTCTTCTGTCATAAATTTCCAACATTTTACGCCATTTCACGTCCATGACTGTGGGTAACTCTGTTGTTTCCTTGTATAGATACTCACTTAGTACCAGCATTTTATGAAGAACATTATCTTTGTTCGACAAATAACTGGCAACACGGACCGATCTCCACTCTGTAACTGCTATATACCAACTTACCCGACACTCCTCTATTACCGCCTGCGGAAGATACCAAGAGGAGACACTAACACTTTATCGAATTAACAGGGGACTGTTTCCCAGCCTATATGATATATCATCTCAAAAAATTTTAATGTTCAGCAACAACAGAGTGGTGCTATTAAATAATCCATTAATGAATAACATTAAGAACACAGATGTACTATTGCTCTGAATATGGAGGGAGGTTCTGTACTCTGAAATGGAAGTTTATTCAGTCAGTAAGGGAGCATTCTTCAAATTGATCTACAATTCGACGCATTATTTGATAGTTGTCTTAAGGTAAATTCATCCTAAAATCCAAATCTGCATCTTTGTGGTGGGAAGGACTGTTTGATAATGTGAAGTAGGGGAGAAAGACACGTGGTGTCTGGCACTGCCGTAATGGCAGCCATAGTTGTGGGCGAGTGGCGCGACCGTCCCGAACAACATAGTCCAAGGGACGGCAAAATGAATATTTTAAATGAAAAATTATTTTTTGCGCTCAAAGCGTTATTGAGACAAATGGAAGAAGATTCACTAATTCGTCGTTATTTTTTAAGAGATTCTTGTCAGGAGCGGCCATTATTTTCTCTCGCCCTGTGCGTCCAAAACCCAGCTGTGCCACTGCTCGGAAGATCCGTTGGGAACCTTGAAGAAAACAATGACTGAACAGACAGTTGTAGAGCTCTGTTAAGTTCAGTAAGCATGCACATTTTATGATTTTATTGCAGTAATTAAGACACATTTAAGAGTTAAACGATGAAACACCTGACTGCTAAACATTGTACTATTAACAAATGGGCTTTATCACTAATGCAGTCTCTTCACTCTCAGAGAGTGGACGTTTCCACGGTTGTGAAAGCTCATAATTTTGTCTCCTGAGTAATTGTACCTTATAGCCTAGTAGGTGGATACCATTGTTTCGGAGGAATACACAAACAGACTGCCTTCATCTTCAGCCCTCAGGATGAAGGAACTTCCCCCCCCCCCTCTCGGAACTTTGGTGACCAGCTACCAGATTACACAGACTACTTAGAGGACCACGAATCATATCGCTAATTCCTTTTATTACATGGAGGCTTGCATACTCCAGAATGACGTTGAATCAGATTTATAACAAATTCTTTGTTTAACAATATCTTAGGCTTGTATTACGACTTCTACTCTTCGAAAGTAGTGGTCACATCTTACGTTGTTCTGTCCAACGAATTTGTAAGGCTGTGGGGCCTTTATAAATCGTTTTTATTATATTAACGATTTCTGCGTCTCATTGCTTATTCACGCAAGGTCATGGACGTAAAAGTAACATCTTTTACCGCCAATAATTAGGCTTACAACTAAATTTTCTTCCTGCTGAACTTATTCTAAATGCCTTCAGTTAAGCGATCATTGTAGCACCAACCCTTTCATTATAAACTTGACATGTTTACTGATTTTAAATATAATCTGTGTTGTAGTGTCCATAAATTATGCATTGTCCCAACGTAAATGTCTGCTTATTATTCCAAGAACAATATTTAGCAATACTTCGAATTTAACATTTGACATGAAATTTTCTAAGGATAGAATGTGAACCAGTCATAATCCTTGTAATGTTTTTCATCGGAGTGAATTTCAAAATGACTAATAGCCCTCTCCTGTTCGTGGACATTCGAGTACTGTGTGGAATAAAAAACAGCGGTACTTTTATACAGTTGCTATTTTAGTCATGCTCTTCACGACCCTCTGAGTTCATACCACCGTGTTCGAAGGGTTCATGTATCCATTGATGCTGACACTTTGGTTTGCCTTCTATTACGCCAGCACGTGTTCTCTGTTTAGTCCTCAGTTCACATGATTAGACATGATTGAATGATATTTTTATTAGGGCTGTTACTAACTTTGACTGTACTGGTAGTAGGCTTGAAACTATCATCAGTTATTACATGTTTCAGGCGAGGATTATTCGGTCTCTGGGCGTACCGTGTGTGTTTCCATGGCAGCCTGACGTGAGAAACAGATAGGTGATATTTCATTGTAGGTAGGGTACATAATGATCTGTATATCGCAGCACTTTTCGTGCAGAAGTTTTACGTTTTTAGTTTTACATTTTGCTTTATTATTATATTATTCTTTGCACAATTATGTCTCTTTGACAAATATCATGAAATTCGGTTTGAGCGAACTGGAAGTTTTTAAAAATCCTGTGTTAATTATCTGTCTATTCTCTTCTGACTGAACATTTGTAAATAGTGACGTATTTTTCCGAATATAACACACACCTTTTCCCTTCAAGTACCTCCCCAATACTGACTATGCATTGTATTGCAGCACATGTTGTTTGTTTCGCTACGAGATACCACAAAAAGCATCACCACCAATTCATGTTGGTTAATTGCTTTTCTGAAACATTAAGAGTCTTAGATTTTGTATGTAATAATATGTTTGTTGCGTTAGAGAAATGTTTATGATATATCTGCAATAAGCTTGTATTTTTAAAGTGATCTTTGAAATTTGGGGTGCATGTTATGTTCTGGAGCGCGGAAAAATTGTACACTTTGGATCCAGAAAATCACGTTTATAGTCGCCAGTGTTTCAGATGCTGTAGGAAGTAACAGTTCAGCAAATAATGACAAGTGACATCGGAAAATTGCGCAGTGTTTACCCATCAAGGTAGATTGATATTCTGCTGTATCTTCTGTTTACCCCCATAATCCAACAGATAACTATATAAATTATTAGCATTTTCATTATTGCTGCTTCTTTATGAATTTTGTTACACTTGTCTATAGTGCTTGACTCTGTTTCTTTTTCCACAAGACAGCTGCATATACCAAGAAAGTAAGAAACTTAGCTCACACAGTGAATGGCAAGTAAGGTTAGAGAATCTATGTTACATTCTTCCTACATGTAGCTACAAATTTCATTAGGGTTATTTCACAATATTTTACAGTAGTGTCTTATTGCGTGACTGAACGCAAATCCACGGAATTAATATCACTGGGTCCAAGGTTACTGTACGAGTAAAGTTTGTTGTGGAGTTGACGACTGCAGTCACGGCTGTCCGTGTTGTACATTCATCCTCTGGTTCTGGATACAGTTGCTTGAATAATGCATGAAGTATGTTGTGACTGTTTCCTTTCAAATCTTCGAGTCAGTACTGGTAATCATCTTTCCATCGCATTCTACTATTCATACATAAGGTCTGAGTTGTAACGTAACCATGAAGTGAAGAATGAAGATCTCTATCCCTTCGAATGCGATTGTCGATATGTGCCAATGTCTCGGATGAATGCGCCGCCTTCATCTGCGGAGTAGAAGGGCAGGCCATGCGGTCAAAAATGGTTTAAAATATAGGGACGAAGAACTGTCCTCCCTTTTCGTATCCTGCATCATTTTTGCTTTCGTAACATACTTGTCTACGGTGAAGATGGACGTAGCATTTTCCCCAAAGTGACAAACCAACTCATCAAACAACACGTCGTCATACGAATAAGTGTCCTCAAATGGTAACACTTCTGATTTGCATTCGAGAGGTGCGCGGTTCGAATCTTGGCCTAGGCACAGACTTTTCTGTCTGAGATTTTTCGTGGTTTTACCCACTATCCCTTAAAATGCATAGATATACTTCAAATTCAGCCATGGCCGAATCCTTGCCATTCCTTTCAGTTTCATTATCCAGTATCTATTATGTCATGTAACGCTGTTTGTCGTACTAACGGCATCGTTAATTGAGCCGTGAGGAAGAAACTAAAAACACGGTGTTGCACACAACAGATTGCAATAAAATTTATATTCGCTCTCAAGAGAACTCCAAGTCACACAAGGCTGGGAAGTAATTTTAAATGCCAGTCACTTGCAGATAAAATTCCAGCATATTGTTGCAAACGTCTCACACACAAGCGCAGGTAACTCTGAACTAACACGTAGCCAAGACAAAATTTTTAATATGAAGACCTATGAATAACCACTTTTTTTTACGAGGGGGTGCTGATTAGTCCTTAGCCCAACCTACTTCCCGATGTCGTAGGACGGAATCGATAGTGTCGTTGGGAAGAGGGGTCTGTTCATGTGCCAATTTGCAAGTCTTTTTTGTTACAGGGGCTGAAAGGAAGCATATCAGGCGACGCGCGCGATTTCAACAACATGGAGACATGAGCTGTCATCAAGTCCCCCCCCCACCCCACAAAGCAAGGCTCCGAAGGAAATTCACACCATTCTGACAGAAACATTAGGGGAACATGCGCCATCGTATGCCACCGTCACAAACTGGGTGGCCCAGTTT
>Ga0131853_10015872_pt1 | contig 13766 bp, 8 predicted proteins | sample TergutLab28metaG_FD_92764 | JGI IMG/M metagenome (GOLD analysis project Ga0131853, IMG submission 92764) | Labiotermes labralis P1 segment gut microbial communities from Petit-Saut dam, French Guiana - Lab288 P1 (version 2) (version 2) | ecosystem: Host-associated > Arthropoda: Insects >... | reverse complement strand
GTGAAGTGAATGATGATGAAGCCTGGAGTTGCGTGAAGTGAATGATGATGAAGCCTGGAGTTGCGTGAAGTGAATGATGATGAAGCCTGGAGTTGCGTGAAGTGAATGATGATGAAGCCTGGATTTGCGTGAAGTGAATGATGATGAAGCCTGAAAGATTGTGTCAGTAGAAAGGCAAAGAGGTGGTAAATATTCTGCCTGTCCACGCCATTGAAACATGTGGGGGGGGGGAGTAAAGTTACAGCTCCACTCATTATTAACCTCGGCTTGGATGGATATGATTAGTCAACTATACGCCCCGGCCGGCTTGCCCCCGAAGAAAGAATCTTCTGTGACCATAAACTACATAATATGTGAAAAAAACTGAGTTTGGACTTCAAACTCATCTCTCTTGCCAGTATAAAAATGAATCGATTGGTATTGTTTAGGGAAATAATCGCTGTATACTGTTGATGATCATACCAAACTCGTAAATGTAGGGTGTTGGCAATATGTGGTTAAATGTTAAAGTGCTAGGCACATAACGTTTAATAACCGCTGTGCCTCAGAGAGTTAAGCGAGACAGGCTTGGGCCGTACCACATGTTATGTGAGTGTGGCTGTAATTCTGAGAGTCAATGTGAATGTTATATTAACGTGAGATGCGCGGATCTGAAATTAGGGGCATTATTTGAAGCGTGCTAATTAATTAAGGGAATTACATATGGTCGTGTGCTGTACCGTACAATTAGATGGAAGTACAGTTGTGCACAGTTGTGGGGTGTGAAAGTAAATATTGTTCAAATCACGTAGGCTGTGGACTGTGTATTGGACTAATTACAACAGATAGGAGAGGGCGTAGTTCATAATGTGGCTCATAAAATTACCTACGGCGTTCTTTCCAGTTAATTAAGCTTGAGTAAAATGGGAACAATGAAATGTAAATTGTTGGAATTCTACAATACCAGATTTGAGTATACATAATGAAAGTTTGTAGTCCACGTATTTAACACAGTTTACAGCCTTATACAAACTAGGTCTCATTACAAGTACTGCAGAGAGAGTTCAGGCGGTATAGTGACAAGACTGCAGGAAACATGATTCGGTTCTCGGCAGGTGCAAGAGGTGTTTCTCTTCTCCAAAGTGTTCTGACCAGGTCTGGGGACTACCCAGCTTCTATTCGTTGGTGGCAAGGAAACTTTTCTTGAGGGTTAAGAGGTTATTTAATGAAAATCACCACTCATCCCCAAATGGTGCGGAAGTTAAGAATACGTGGAACCAAAACTTTTTTTCCACTAGACTTCTGGATCAGTGAATGGGATCAAGGATTTCTAAAGCCCACATTTAGGTAGGAAATTTCGTTGGTGCTGAAAAAAAGAAATCCATATTCCGCATTGTATATTAAAACCCCCCTAGATGATGGGCAATGTCCACAATAATAGTCCTGTCTATTGGGACACAGTATCACCACATGTATTTAGTATGGAAATATATGTGCGTGGCACTTACCGTCAAACACAACTATTTTATTGGCTAATTATTGGATAGTTTACAACTACATGTTTCGGCGTAGGAGACTCTTACAATCAACCAGACCAAAATACTAACAAATAGAATAATTGTACATATATATTAAGTAATATATGATAAGTGTTATACTTACAGGAAACACCGGGGCAATTAATCCCGTTAGAAGTATTATTATATATGGAATGAAAAAATACACTTACCATGATAACACGCAGTAATAGGGACAGCTCTCCAAAACACCCATTACCAATAAGTAGCATGTAATATAGCCTACTCTAGGTCGTGATACAATCTTATGATGGCCCAGGAATAGGGCCGAAACATGTAGTTGTAAACCATCCAATAATTAACCAATAAAATAGTTGTGTTTGACGGTAAGTGCCACGCACATATATTGCCATACTGATTGTATATCACACAACGGGGATGACGCACATAAAGATCACCACATGTATTATTATTATTATTTAGACGTAGCTAATAATGTTGCTTTAAGTGTTTCTTGTTCTTATTGTTGTGTTTCCTTCATTACAGGTAAGAAATTCCCTTGGTTGTGTTAAATATTGTGAAATGGGATGTTACAACTTTCAGCACTGTAAGTAAGTCATTAGCCCTTAAATTTAGGATTACCAAAGTTAATACAATAATGTAAACATCCAATTAGATGCAACTATAATAATTTTATTACTAATTTCAATCAGATCAACATGTTTCGGGCGATAATTTCGCCCATCCTCAGGAGCACTAGACTGTGTTTACAGCTTGTGGTATAAAACACCGACGATGCTGCCTGCACGTGTTGCTGGGTATGAGTGTGAAACTTGGTCATTTTTGTAAGAGAGAATGTGGACTGAAAGATTTAAGCACTGGACACTGAGGAAGATATTTGGCCGAAAAATGGAGAATTAACAGGAGGCTGGAGAAAATTACATGGTGATGAGCTTAAGGAGGATAAGATTGGTGATGCGTGTGAGACGATTCGGAGATATCAAACATATCTACAAAATTTTTGTCTGAAAATCTTAAAGGAGTGTGTAGTCGTAGTGTAAAGGAGTAACATTAGGACTTAACTTAGAGACATTGGCAGTAGAATGTCAGTTGAATTCAGCTGGCTCAGGATATAAGCGTTTAATGGGCCTGTTATGAGAACGGTAATGTTACTTGTGATTCTATAAAAAGCGGTATGTTCCTTCTGCTAGTGGTATCACCTGAAGAAAACTTTGCTCTGTTAAATTACTTTATTTTTTGAAAGGTGCATATCTGGTATCAGTGTTCATGTATTGGAGACACAAATACACATATTTATGGGCAAGATTTTTTTCAAGTCTTTTTTAATTGACAGAATGTCTTATGTACTTGCATAAGAAAATCTGTAGACATTATATTTTTTTCCCCAAAAGCCATTAACACTTCAACACCTAACAGGCTTTTTTATATAACAACTGTCTGAAGAGTACAAAGTCTCTCTATTTTACCCACATATTGCCTTCAGGCAGAATAATTCTAGATTCCCCTCTCCCCCCCCCCCCCCAAAAAAAGAGGCATGAATCATCTGGGTTCTGTAATGATGAGGTAATGTAACAACACGTAAATCAATAAGCGAACTATTAAATGTTGTTTACATAAGTATCACCACTCACAGGTTTAATGAATTTAAATTCTATGTAACCCTTAATCCGCTAAGGTGGAAAATATGGCGAGCTCCTAATAATGCCAACAGTTGGCAGATGGGATTTAACTCGGCTTTTAAAAAGTTGAAATTGTCTTATCTCAGTAATTAACCAACTTAATGCACAAATTCTTGTTTTATAATAAGTATATTGAATGCCTCTACATGTTTCGAGCACTATGTGCTCATCATCAGGAGGTCAAAATTGTATTATACAGCATTTGATATCATCACACCAGTAGGTGCACAGTTGATAGAGGACCCTCTCAACCAGTGCACCGGACGGCCACCTACAGGTGTGACGATACCAGATGCTGTATAATACAATTTTGATCTCCTGATGATGAGCACATAGTGCTCGAAACATGTAGAGGCATTTAATAGACTTATTTTAAAACAAGAATTTGTGCATTAAGTTGGTTAATTACTAAGATTATACTGAGATGCACGGTCAGCAAAACATAAAAAGATTAAAATTGTGTCTAGGGTTTTTTGAGAGTAGCATTCGGATTTCACTGTTTGAAATTTTATGCAGTGTAGCATTTTGTGGAGGCTGAATTTATGGTTTTGGCCACGTAACATTCAGTTTGTTTTTGACTTTGTGCTGTTTACCGGGTGTGTTTTGATTCGTAATCTTGCACCACATCCCATTTAATCACCTTTTGTATATCACCAATATTTCACAATATAAACGGTTAGTTCTGGTGTAGGGTTACTGCAATGAATAATTATTATAACTCTTGGCTTTTTGCTTTGACAGCTTGCGTGGCCTTTGTTTGTGTGATCACAGCATTCTCGTTTAGCATGTGTTCAGAGCCTATCCATTAAAGGATAACACACTCTGAAACGCAGAGTGTAATTAGGGTATGTAGCAGTAATTGTTTTGTTGTTTGTCTGAACTTGTGTTTGAGTTACTGCACATCAAAATGTGAGCATGAAGGATAAAGGCTCATTGGAAGTTTGGCGGTGTTTGAGAAACTTGGAAACTGGAAATATGGGACAAAGTGCTAGGGGATTGGGGGCTTTGGATGTCGGATGGGGCTCGGAAATTGGAAGGTTGGGAACAAGTGCTGAAGCATTAGAATTTTTTTTAGAGAACGGGGCTTGGTTATTGGAAATTTGGGGAAGAAGTGCTGAAGGATTAGAAGCGTCTGAGAATATGGGGTTCTGAAATTGCAAGTTTAGGAAGAAATGCTGAAGGATTTGAATCGTCTGAGAACACGGGGTTCTGAAATTGGAAGTTTAGGAAGAAGTGCTGAAGGATTAGAAGCGTCTGAGAACATGCGGTTCTGAAATTGGAAGATTAGGAAGAAGTGCTGGTGGATTAGAAGCGTCTGAGAACATGGTTTTCTGAAATTTGAAGTTTAGGAAGAAGTGCTGGTGGATTAGAAGCGTCTGAGAACATGGGGTTCAGAAATTGGAAGTTTAGGAAGAAGTGCTGAAGGATTAGAAGCGTCTTAGAACATGCGGTTCTGAAATTGGAAGTTTAGGAATACGTGCTGAAGGATTAGAAGCGTCTGAGAACACGGGGTTCTGAAATTGGAAGTTTAGGAAGAAATACTGAAGGATTAGAAGCGTCTGAGAACACGGGTTTCTGAAATTGGAAGTTTAGGAAGAAATGCTGAAGGATTAGAAGCGTGTGAGTTGTGAAATTGGAAGTTTAGAAAGAATTGCTGAAGGATTTGAATCGTCTGAGAACACGGGGTTCTGAAATTGGAAGTTTAGGAAGAAGTGCTGAAGGATTAGAATCGTCTGAGTACATGGGGTTCTGAAATTGGAAGTTTAGGAAGAAGTGCTGGTGGATTAGAAGCGTCTGAGAACATGGGATTCTGAAATTGGAAGTTAAGGAAGAAGTGCTGGTGGATTAGAAGCATCTGAGAACATGGGATTCTGAAATTGGAAGTTTAGGAAGAAGTGCTGAAGGATTAGAAGCGTCTGAGAACACGGGGTTCTGAAATTGGAAGTTTATGAAGAAGTACTGAAGGATTAGAAACGTCTGAGTACATGGGGTTCTGAAGCTGGAAGTTTAGGAAGAAATGCTGAAGGATTAGAAGCGTCTGAGAACACGGGGTTCTGAAATTGGAAGTTTAGGAAGAAGTACTGAAGGATTAGAAACGTCTGAGAACATGGGGTTCTGAAGCTGGAAATTTAGGAAGAAATGCTGAAGGATTAGAAGTTTTCGAAAACGTGGGGATCGGAATTTGAAAATTTGGGAAGAAGCGCCATAGGGTTAGAAATTTATGAGAATATGGGGCTCGGAATTTATACATTTTTTAATAAGTGCTGGAGGATTAAATTGTTTGAGAACTTGTCTCTCGAAAATTTTAAATTTGAGAATTATGTTCAAACGTTTTTAGAATATGTGAGTCGGAAAATTGAAAGAGAGACAGAATGAGTCCTCGGGGAGAGTACTTGAAGAGAGGAATGTTAGGAGGTTAAGAATGCTCCAGAATATACTGTTTGAAGTATTGGAGTGTTTGAGATCAAAGCGGTGAGAAAAGTCAGTGTCTTAGAACAGTGTTTTTCGAATAACAGTGTTTGAGATATAACTGTTAGAAGTATCAGAATGTTTGAGTAACCTATTATTTGATTTTATGTCAATGAAATGCTCAGGATCTCAACTATTGACAGAAAGTGCAACAAAAATTAAGGGGTCGTGGGGAGGGGAGTCGCGGATTTCGTCATCTGTAAGGGGGTTCAATTTGTTGAATATTTATTGGCATGTTATCCGCGTAGCACCGTCACATCTACAGTTTTATTCGGTGTGAAATACGAACCAGTCTCAAAGTCTCATATGTTTCGCTGCATTCTGTGTGTCAGGAATAGTTGAAAGCCATTTTCGTAACGTCACTCATTCTTAATTCAAAAGAAGCTTGAAGTTAATCGGTGTCATTTCAACGACACTTTATCAACTCAAATTAGGAAGCTGGTCTGGAATTTTCTTATCTTCGTGTCTGAAACAATTTGTGAAATATGAGGTCTCCTGGCTTCTGTAAGTCTGATAATTAGTCAGCTTTATGTGATGACGTTTAGCATGGTTATGTGGCTGCTGCCGTATTCAAGGAATCTGATGCGACTGTCTTTAGGGTAGAAGAATAAACCGTTGGTACAGTTTAGAAATTGTATGGATTCTGGCTAAGGACCTGCAGTTGAAGTATACAGTCAGGTGACGCATAATGACGTTTCGGTCAACGACGGACCGCATATGCGACGGTGGTCCCTTAAGATTATGATATGATATAATATTATAATACTTACACTCTGTTACAACTGCCCACAGTATTCAGTACATTAAAAATACTGTACTGAATGCTGTATGTTACTGAATGCTGAGTCCCTATTTGGTCATGTTTGAGGAAGCTTGCTCCCCAGATAGTATAATCTGTACCAGAGGCTAAAACTGCAGTTTCATATACTCCTGATGATGGGTGCGATGGACGACCGAAACATGTAGAGTAATTTAGCAGTAAATAAATATCTGAATACTGTACAGGTTTGTAGCCTAGCAGCAATAGGCTATACCGTATAGCTTCGGTGTATAGTAGGCTACACTATCTAGAATTGTGTAAGTACACCCTATGACGTTCGCACAACGACGAAAGCCTAACGACGCATTTCTCAGAACGTATCCCCGTCGTTAAGCGACACATTGCTGTATATATGAATTGCATCCTTCGAATTTCTGTAGCATGTTTCAGTCTGCAGTTCCGGCGCCTCCCAGAACCACAAGAAGATGATGATGAAGATAATGATGATGATAGGTTGAAATAGGAATATGTGAAATTGGAACATTGTCTTTATAACTGCGCACCAGCCGTAAATACTTTTTATATCTCCCGATACATTTATTTCAAACTTTGTTCTCTTGTGGGTCCGTTGTGGACTGTCTTATCACTTCGTAAAAGCAGCGGTTGCTGAACACAGTTTCAATCATGACCACATCATCAGATTACAGGACACTAAACTCCTCTCTACTAAAACCGGCTACATGGATTGTCTCATCAGAGAAGCCATCGAAATAGAGATGCATCCTAATAACATCAACAGAGATGGGGGATTCAACCTCAGCAAATCCTGGAAACCACTGCTACACAAACTCAAGAAAAGGAGACATCCACCCAGTACACTACAGTGATCCCCACCCGCACTCGCACTTATATACCTGCCCCCTTCCACAAACTGTTATGTACCTTCCTGACCACATCCGGTCACTCGCCTTCCATTGGCTCCTCCACCAGCCTGCCAGAACCCTGTCAGGTATAAATACACCACACACCCCCAACCCCTGTCATACTTCATTCACCTGCCTGTGAAGATGGAACTTATAGAGGGTTCCGAAACGTCGGCTATTAGAACTCAGACACCGGGGAATTACCCAAAAGACAACATATTACATATAGAACACGGTTTAAAGTACACACATATTTAACCCACATAAAATATTTTATGAAATAATTTCGCGTAAGTAAACAACTTTTTTATACGGAGTGATTCGACAGTCAACCAACTAGTCTACAATGTGACTTCCTAATGTATAATCTTAGTAATTAACCAACTTAATGCACAAATTCTTGTTTTGTAATACGTTTATTATGTGCCTCTACATGTTTCGAGCACTGTTGTGCTCATCATCAGGAGTTCAAAATTGTATTATACAGCAATTCATATATACAGCAATGTGTCACTTAACGACGGGGATCCGTTCTGAGAAATGCGTCGTTAGGCTTTCGTCGTTGTGCGAACGTCATAGGGTGTAGTTACACAATTCTAGATAGTTTAGCCTACTATACACCTAAGCTATATGGTATAGCCTATTGCTGCTAGGCTACAAACCTGTACAGTATTCAGATATTTATTTACTGCTAAATTACTTTACATGTTTCGGCCGTCCATCGTACCCATCATCAGGAGTACATAAAACTGTAGTTTTAGCCTCTGGTACAGATTATACTATCTGGGGAGCAAGCTTCCTCAAACGTGACCAAATAGAAACTCAGCATTCAGTAGCATTCAGCATTCAGTACAGCATTTTAATGTACTGAATACTGTGGGCAATTGTAACAGAGTGTAAGTATTATAATATTATATCATATCATAATCTCTGTGTCTCTCATCTGGTATCGTCTCACTCTGCAGGTGGCCGTCCGGTGCACAGGTTGAGAGGATCCTGTATCAACCTGTGTACCTACAGGTGTGACGATACCAGATGCTGTATAATACAATTTTGACCTCCTGATGATGAGCACAATAGTGCTCGAAACATGTAGAGGCATTTAATAGACTTATTTTAAAACAAGAATTTGTGCATTAAGCTGGTTAATTACTAAGATTATACTGAGATGCACGGTCAGCAAAACATCGAAATTTCAAATGTATATTGTAGCTGTTTGCCAAACATTGAATGCCAAGTTGCTTGACTTTTGCACGATTCTGTACGTTCAGACGGATCCTCTTGACCATTTTGTTGCTTTACTGTACATTCACCGCCCCTAACTTGATGAATCTCATGTTAGGGTTGGAGGTGGATGCATTCATAAATGGAGCTTTCAATCTTGTAGACAGCCAAGTAACGGACACTCCAGAAAACTAAACATTATAAACAGGTGCATTATCATAACCTGTCATAATATTGCTTTGTTTTTCAGGAGATATAGGTCTCTTCAGGCCGCTGCTTGTTTTTGACATTGGTACTAGTTAATGTGTAAGTGTACTATAGAACAATTCCTATGGTACAGCGTGTTCTGTGGAGTTGGTAGGACTGCATTTGCTTGTTCTAGTACAGATATTACTTTTGGTAACCCTTTAAGATGAAAGTACTACGGTCTTTCGAAACCTCGGGAAGCTGTCACGCAACACACAGCGTTACAGATCGTCGCAGTGAAATGTTCCAGGTGCTCAGTACAACCTACCCGCCGCTGGTCCCTAACCTGTGCCAGTTGAATCCCACGCCCAGCCACACACCAGTCAGTGTTCTTAGTGTTTAGACCAAAGCGAGTCTTATACAGGGCGTTTCATAATGTACTCCCGAATTTCAAAAACTTATTATAGGAAAGCCGTAGGACATGTATTTACGAAACCTGTACAGATAGAAGGAACAACTCAATCCCCCCCCCCCCAATAAGTTGTTTTTCAGCGGTAGGCGATGCGAGTGTATGTAGTGAGAAAATGGCCGCTCCGGGGGAGGAGGAGTTTTGTGTGTTGGAATATCACACGAGTACGTTTATGGTTACTGTGCAACGTGCATTTCGTGCAAAGTACGCAAAGTTATTCGTCCCACCATTGTCATGTGACCTCGCTGACCTAAAGGTACGGATCATTGCAGCAGTGATCCTATGTTGAGGCGTGTGTGGCAAGAACTTGAATATCGTATCGATGTGTGCCGTATCACCAGTGGTGCACACATCGAACATCTCTAGTTGTCAAAAAAAAAAACTTTTTCAGTTTTCCTGTGGCTGTGAACAATTCCATTAAAGTTGGTCCTTTGGTTTTATTGTTATAAATGTTTGTAATCACGGAGAACATTATGAAACGCCCTGTATGCGTTATCATGTTCAGGCATAAGTTGTCTATTAGCCATTTGGATCTTAGAAGGATAATACTAAAACGTGTCTTTAAAATAATGTGGGAAGAGGAGGAATGAATTTATTTAGCTCAAAATGGGGACAATTGGCGTGCTGTGGTGAACACGGCACTGAACCATCGGGTTCTGTAGAGTTCGGAGAATTTCTAGACTAGCTGAAGGGCTATTGGCATATCAGGAAGAACTCTGTTCCATGGTGTGGATCTATGAAGTAAAATTTCAGATTCAAGGTTTGGGGGCATCGATTAGTACATCAATGCATGAAGTCAAGCTTATTTCCATACGTATAACATTGATGGAATTGATATTAATTACGTCTGGCTTTAATCCTACGTAATTACAACAGCGGAGAAAGATGTATTGCTGTCTTATACATGCATTGATATCTCCATAGGTAATGTGTTATGTATGGTACTTCTGTAAGATGCGAGGTTGTCACAGTGCTGAATCTGAAGAATATTTTCTTTTGGTTTATGATGCCGTGTAGTCTGATAATTATGTACCGAAACTCCTTAGAAGCTCGCCGTCGATTGGTCATCTGCTGGCAGCAACACAGAGCGACCAAGAATACAACTAAAGAGATTTACTGCCACCATCACGACAACCAAATTCGACTTCTGGATAAAAGTATTAATTTTATTTTATGGAAAATGCCCAAACTGGGTCTCGGTCGCCGCGTTGTAGAGGTTCTAGATCACACAAAATTATATACACGAAACACACACACACATTCACAAAATCAAAAACACCCGTCAATTCTCCTCTGTACCAGTGATCAGCTCGTCGCAGAGGGCGCTACCTGCACAACAAACAAAAGAAACGAACATCCATGTTGTCAGCGGGATTCGAACCCGCGATCCCAGCAATCAGGCGGCTGAAGACCTACGATTTAGACCGCACGGCCACCGGGATCGGCTAGAAATATTAATTACAGTGTGTGAAACCGTAATAAAGATATCAGTCTGAGTGAAGATACTCGTATTGTCTAACGTTGCTGTGTGTAGCTAGTAAGTCGTTCATGACGTTCTGATGGATCGCAGTGCCTTCCTTCCATGAGGGTCGAACGGTGTTACCAAATGAAACAACGCACCTAGAAAGACGAATCTGCGGCAACGCCGATGTGCGCACCTAGATTCTAGCAAAATTAGACATCTTTATGTAGGCGAACATCGTTGTTAGTAGGATATATCTTGCATGTATTGTAAAGGTAAAAGGTAAAGGTAAAGTTCTCCCTACAACAGGCCACGAAGGGTCATAGGGAGAGTAGAGGTATAACTCTACTCTTTCTTTAACCTCGGCACTAGATGAGGTGGATGGTTAACACCACGCCCCCACCGCTTTCCACCGGGAAAGACCCGGTATCAATTATATAGGAGACTGGGTAGGCCCCAGGTCCGGTCTGAACGGGTGCGGAAAATCTCGCTTCCCACCGGGATTCAATCCCCGGATCATCCAGCCCGTAGCGAGTCGCTATACCGACTGAGGTATCCCGGCCCTCCTTGCATGTAAAGCAGTCCCACTACAGGCCTGGACAGGCCCAGAGGGTTCCAGGAAGTTAAGGATCCCAGATTTCGTGACAACGGCACAGGTTGGTGGTAGGTTGTCAGCCTTACGCACCGGCCGCCTTTACCCCTAGGAAATGCTCCTGGTACTCATTTCTGTTAGAGGCTGAGTCGACCCCAGGGCCATAGTGCGATCGGAAGGATTTTGTATCAATAAAAAATCCACTGACACCGGCTGGGATCGAGCAAGCGACCTTCCGATTTGTAGCACAGCACCTTAACCACTGTGCTACCGCGGTCATCCCCTCCTTACATGTATTGTATCTATAATATATTATGTAATTGTGATGTCAGGAAGTATGATATGCTTATGGATATTAGGTATACGGTGAATAAGAGTGAAGATCTGTGAGGTGACGGTGCATGTAATGAGGCCTGATGAAGCGTGGGAATTGAATGGCATGTTTGCGGTTGATGTTACGTGATCCTCATGGTGTAATGCATTGTCTGGTTTATCGTCTGGAAGACTGTTGACGAACAAGATCTGAATAAGCAACACGATGCATCGAAGTATTGAAGGAATGGAAACCAGCTATTGGGGTGTAACCTGCCACACCCTGATCTCTCCCCCTCAAAATATAAACCTGTCTCCTAATTTTGATTCTTCCTTTTTCAAACCCAGGCATATTTTTATCTGTTTCATTTTTTTCCCCTCTTCTTTCCAATAGGTTATTTACCTCTCTTTTTTTTCAGCGTCTTTACCAGGTGTTATAGTTATGACCGTATTTTCTTCTTTTGAACTGTTCCTACATGTTTTCGAAATATTCTTAGTTTAGTGGGAGGGTTTTGTATCTGACGGAGTTTTTTGACTGACTGAATGATGGTATTAGGCAGATTCTAAAAACAGGAACAGGGTGAGGCAAATTCAGTCAAAAACACAACTATGAATATATGGCTAAATGATGGCTTTTATTAGCAATAGAAAACTACATGTTTCGGCCTATAGCGGCCATCAGCGGGTTTTGACAAATTATATATGTTCATATTTGTGTTTTTTGACTAAATGTACCTCACCTTGTAGTTTAAACACACAACGGCGATGACACACCTCAAAACAGGAACGAGACTGAAATGTGTGGGCCTACAGTGAGGTTTATATATTTTACAAAGCACCCCCAGTCGCACTGTGGACATTGGTTCTACTCAGCCTCTAACAGAAATGAGTACCAGGTGTATCTGATGGGGTAGTAAAGGCGGCCGGTGCGTAGGGCTAACAATCTTACCACCTTCATGTGCCGGATGTCTTGAAATTCTGGGATACTCAACGTTCTGGTCTGTATAGGCCTGTACAGGGATTGCTTTACCTTCTACGGACGTAACACTACGAGAAAACCCAAGGAGACAGCAACTGTCAGCACATTGTTACAGTTTGCGAGGCAGTTCAGTATGACGTTTTAATCACCGATATATCGGGGCAACCTGTTTAATTGTAACTACCGGGGTGCTGATTATTCCTTGGCCCAACCAGGAAGGGAAGAAGCTCGGAAGCATGTCAGGGACGCGCGCGATTTCAACAACATCGAGACGCGAGCTGTCATCAAGTTTCTTCCCCCCCCCCCCGCAAGGGAAGACGCCGAAGGGAATTTACGCCATTCTGACAGAAACATTAGCTTGTTTCCTTACTGGTCGGGCTAAGGACTTATCAGCACCCCTATACCTGCATGTCCAGTGTCCAAACTGAATGTCGTTAAGTGTAAAAGAAATTAAGTACAGTTATTAACTTTATGCACCGAAGGCTTCGTTTCAAGACGAGTCAATATAATGACGGGGCTTGACATCTGAGGAATCGTTGTTTGATTCCAGACAGGTGCAAAACATCCAGTAGGGCCCACCCAGCCTTCCTTTGGTTACTGTATGCTCCTTTGTCGAGAGTAACCCATCTGGTGTTTGAAGCTGAAAGCTTAACTCCATCTTTCGCTGAAGTTCAGAATGTGTGGTACTATAACTTTACTCCCACCATACGCCTCCGTGGTGTGCACAGAGACTTCACGTTACCTTTATTTGGTCCTGCTTTATCCACAGGTTATGAAGGGGATAATGTATTAACTGCTGGCGAGGATATCATAAAATTCTACGACGAAGGTTCTCAAAATTTGTTGGCCTCGCAGTACCAAGTAAAATTTAAAAATGCGAATATGTCACCATTATTTTTTTAAATTTAAAATATTAATTGCAAGGACTTGCTAGCAGCAGTGACTAGGAATGTAATGTTGCCATCAGTGCTGCATATTAGTAAATGTATGTGACTTATGTTGGTCCCAGTGGCCGCGCGGTCTAAGGCGTAGGTCTGCTGCCGATCTCATGCTGAGATCGTGGGTTCGAATCCCACGGGGGGGGGGGGGCAGTTTTTTCGTCCGTTGTTTGGGGTGGGGTGGGGGTTTCCAGGTGGGGGTTTTGGCACGGGGTTGTTAATCCGTTTAGGGGGGGCTAACGGCCTGTGGGCCGCC
>Ga0131853_10015871_pt1 | contig 13766 bp, 8 predicted proteins | sample TergutLab28metaG_FD_92764 | JGI IMG/M metagenome (GOLD analysis project Ga0131853, IMG submission 92764) | Labiotermes labralis P1 segment gut microbial communities from Petit-Saut dam, French Guiana - Lab288 P1 (version 2) (version 2) | ecosystem: Host-associated > Arthropoda: Insects >... | reverse complement strand
TAGACACAGGGAAACCAAGAAAAACCTGTGTCGAGGTGGCCGGTCGCAGGACCTTACGAGTACTGATTTCTAGCCAGCAGTCCGGCATTAGGCCACATCTCCCCAAACAGCATCTATCGCATAATGTTTGTAATTTAAGTACTGGCGTGTGTAATGTACGAACTACTTAGATAAGCACAGAGCAACATTTGCTGTACACAAGTCAAGTGACAATCACAGACACTGTGCGAACCGCAGGCGAATTAACAGTTGCAGTTTTACATTCAGAGAAATCGCATATTATATAAAACGACTAATGGGCTAATGTTACTGAGCACTTAGTGCAAATTAATAGAGCAATTAACTGTAATCTTCATGTTTGCACCGTGCAATAATGATAATTAAACACTTTACTGTCCAACTAATGCACAATATATAATAAGTAGATACAATTAAAATTATAAAATATTTAAATGTGCTCCAACATGTTTCAGATCACAGAGGATCCATCATCAGGGAGCCTTGTACAATGCTTGGCTAAAATTACAAGAATGATTCTATCGTGACCGTTGACATGGACAAGGTCGGTGTTATGGCAGCATATTCTGACCCGATGTGCGTGTGTGTAGTTCACCGTATATGAAGGCACAGTGACCTACACACGCACAACGGGTCACAATATGCTGCCATAACACCATGTCCATGACAACGGACACGATAAAATCATTCTTGTAATTTTTAGCCAAGTACTGTACAAGGCTCCCTGATGATGGATCCTCTATGATCCGAAACATGTTGGAGCACTTTTAAATATTTTATAATTTTAATTGTATCTACATATTATATATTGTGCATTAGTTGGATAGTAGAATGTTCAATTAATTATAATTTTAGAGCTTAACACAATTTATGAAAAAACGGAAGAATATCAGTGAGAAGCTTGCCCTGTGTATAACAGACATTATTTTTAACACACACACAAAATCAATATTATAAAATTGATTAAAATACACTTACATAATACTTAAAACTGACAGAGTAAGGGGGACGGTGGCGGGTTCCAACCCGTCGTTTTCCGATTCCCCCACTGCAAACTTTCCAACTTACTTGGTCCACGCAATATGCACGAATCCCGCTACAACTTTGTTTGTTCACCGAATTTAACTACTTGTCAATAAGCTCACCATTTCAACAACAAAAAATTATCCATTCAGTGGAGGAGGGGGGGGGGGGTAAGTTAGCTCTTTTTTTTTTAAACTCTCGCGAGTCGTAAAGTCCTTCGGACCGCGGATTACGTATCACTCAACACCTGGGTCTCAAACGTTAAGTCCTGACGACTGAACATGCGTGCAACATTTCAGCAGTAGGAAGTCTACCGATGCGACAAATCCGACGACACTTCGATTTCCGATTCGTTAATTCTGATAATGTAAGAGGCGCGGACAGACAGTGCAGTAAACTGGAAGGGCGGAACAACGACAATTCTTGTGGCGACAATATACGTTACACTGTAATTCTTCTACTTCGTAATAACTGCCAATCAGTTCCAAACCCTACATTTTTAGACGAGCAAGCACATCATGAAAACCGCCATCAGCTTTGTCATTTGACATTCAGGTGGCCGTGTGTCAATATAGCGGGATCCCGCTAGCTAGCAGTCAGCATAACCTGTATGACATATACCTGTTGCTGTGTGTACAGTGCTAGACTCCTGATGATGGACAGAGAGACTGTCCGAAACATGTAGAGTTCTATTCCAAAAATAAATTGGAGAAATTAGTGCATCTCCTTGATTTTATTATAAGAATAGCCTTGTCATGTCAGACATCCCGCATGTATCAACGCGGTCCCAACGGTCGAACGTCCGTCATTTGATATTCGGCGTCTTTTTTTTTTTTTTAACAAGCCCAGAGGCTCCAAAATTTGTTAAAATCGAACACAAACATCGGGCACTTTACACAAAAACCTACGTAGGTTTTACTGTTGCAGGCGACATGCATTTGCCATACAAGCACTATCGTGCAATACTATTTACCCTTTCTTACACTGTTTCCTTTTTACATGTGGCACAAGGACACACAGACGGCATCGTTGCATTTCCTGACAACAATGGTTACCCTAAGGCGCCACAAAATTACGTAATATGTACATCGCCCATCTTGTTCAGATATTGGAACAGAAATTCACTGCACAACGACCAGCCATTCCGTATTCCTGCATGCAAAAAGCTTTTTCCTCTCCTGGACGACAATCCCTGACGGACTCGGGAGAGACGCGATGTGTGAAAACAAATGGTTTGGTCATAAGTTTGAGCTCGAAGCCTACATAATGCCGGCACGACAGGAAGGCAGACATGCCCTTCTCTTCCCATTTGTAACGCACCAAGGGCTTCTTCCCAAAATCCTTCCTTACATGCCACATGAAACCATGAAAATGTAAACCCCATACACAAGTTTCGGACGTAAATAAGGATTCCGTCAACTGACAGCCACTGTACAAACTGCACTACACAGCACTTCGGTCTATCACAGCAGTGGTTCTGAGCAGCCCAAGTAGCGGCGTGTTTTCTCAGGAACGAAATACAAAATCTTTTTCACGCTTCACTGTAAAAGAAACACTTTACAAATCTGTCACCACAGCGCGACCACAGAAATTGAAGCTTGACGTAAAATTCAGCGTTCCCAGATACAACATCGTGACAGCTCCTCTGTTAATGGCAAATCTGGCCGTACAAAAGCGCCTCAGACTTTGCCATTCTGTCAAATAAACGCAATGCTAACTGCACATTGCTGCCTCTTAACTTCCATTCATCACTACAGGTTCATTTTACAAAATGTACCATCGGCGGTGTAGGTCTGGCAACAATGGGGTAAATAGCGTATGCGTCATCTGCTGTGTCCGCAGCTATACCACGTCTAAACGTACCCTATTTATGTACACAAGACAGGCAAAGTACGTATAACGTAATATTAAGGAGCGTTCGCGTAACCACTGCTGCCGTGGAAAATCAATGTCTGTTAAACATAAGGAGTGAGTGTTTCTAACCTTAGTTCCACCGCGGCGTAAAGGAGGTCTTTTTATCTTCTGGGTGGTTACGTAGTGCATGTTTACCGACGTTTCGGGACAGCCTCTCGTTTCCATCGTCAAAGGTAAAGCAGTCCACGACTACAGAGCCGGCCTGTGCTTCGGTATGAGAGTGATACACGTTGTCAGAGAGGTGCAGTACGGATTCTCAAAAACATCAATTCAAAAAGTACCGTAATTATTGTAAAACAGCTCGACCGATCACAGCTGTGGGACTAACACATATGGTGAACAAAACTACGTGTTCATTTCAACAGGACTGCAGCTTATCTTAATTTTATGCGAACTCCCAAAGCAGGTAACTTTCGACGCAAAGTATAAAACTACTGTTACAGATTCTAGAGCAGTGTTTCTCAAAGGCCGGGCCGCAGCCCTGTACCAGGCCCTGGCACCAATTATACCGGGCCGCGAGAGGTTCTCCTGGAATTTGTCATTTTAGTTTTCTAAGCAATTTTCATGAATAAATGTTTTATAGTGGAAATATTCTGAGGAGAAAAAAACATTCGTGAATGTGTCGAAAAACTAAGACCCAGATGTTGGTCTGAGGAAACTACAATACGCTACAAGATTTCATTAGTCCAGTGATTGATAACTAATTTTAATGTAATTTTATATTTGTCAACATGCCACACCGTATACATAAGTGTACTAATACTCTCTATGATTATGCCATAATTAATTATTAATACTTAATGTTGGTTTAATGTATGAACGTAAAAATATGGAAAGGCATTTACGAGTAAATTCGTTGGGACCGGGCCCTCGTCTTATGAAAAAAGAGTTTACCGGGTCGCGGTCTCACAAAGGTTGAGAAACACTGCTCTAGAGCAGCCACTTCTCGTTAGGTGCCGCCAAGTACTCCTGCTTTATTTCGTATCTGCACTTCAATCGTCATGTGTAAGGAGGGTAACCAAGTGTCACATAAATTAGTTTCCTACAAGCACACATCTCCCCAGAGAGCAATGGTCCCCTTATAGACACAAAATCAGCCATTCAAGTACCGCATATCGGCCTGAGATGGCCGTTTCTGCCTACTTCAAGTCTGCACACGTCAGCTTGTCAGTACTTATTCTTCAGATTCCTTACTCAGTCGTCACAAAAATTCCCAACCGCGTCGGAACTGCAAGGTAGAAATATCTGTACACCTTCAAACCACACGGAGGGCATATTGGTGGATGTCTTATGGGATGCGATACTGTGAACTATGGTGCGCGTACCGACATTTCTGTTGGGTTCATCTACCCTGAAGATGGAGGCAGCAGGTCCCTCTGAAACGTCCACACACTTCTTCGGGACCACAGACATCCCAGAACAGAATCTTCAGTCATCACCGTGAGAATCTCCAACCTCAGTTCCTGGTAAACCTTTTTCTATGAAACAAAGCGAAAGATGAGTCTTCCCTCTTCTCGGACGTTACGCAGCGTAGGCTGGTAGTTTGTTACCGACGTTTCGGTATATCTTGTTGACTTTCAAAGGCATAGGACCAACCTACGCTGCGCAGCATCCCAGCAGAGCGAAGGCATCTATCACACTGCGGAGGAAGCCTGAAATCTCGCATACTGCAAGCCGTTTGAATCATACACAAAGTCGCTGATAAGACACCATACTGGATACACGACGACACACTCATGGGAATGGTGGAAGGTAGAGAATGGAGCGTCATGAACGTAAACGGGGGGGGGGGGGGGAAAGGGCACCCCAGAACAGGCCCCGGAGGCCTGGGGGAGGGGAAAATGTATAGCTCCATTTTTCTTCAATCTCAGGCCTAGATCAGGGTTGATGTTCAACGCCACACCCCGGCCGTTTTACCCCCGGGAAAGAGACCAGGTACCCATTGTGTATAATTCTGGATGCGGCTCAGGGTCCGGACGGGTGTTAGCATCAAGATTCGATCCCCAGGCCATACGGTAGTAGCTGTACTTGTTTATCTCAGCAAGAAATGGGGCGAGCATCACACCTGCCGCTTTACCAGTTGAATGCAAGGCTGACTGGGCGCCCAGGGGATGGGAGGAACGCTTTCGAGAATAACAAGGCGCCCTTTCCCTGCTGGGAACTGAACCGCGACTCCTCAGCCACATCACTATACAGGCAATAGGCGTCAGATCACACACATACCTACCGGATCATCGTATAAGAGGCAGGCAATAAAGTTACTGAATTTAATCCTCAGACACGTAATAGTCGGCGGATTATTACCCATCAGTGATACCCTTAGCATGCCGAAGAAATGAAGACAGAAAGCAGAATTACGAAACGCTGGCGTTCATACATCCAGCAGTCTGTCTTGTGACAGCCCCATAGCTTCTTCCAAAGCGAGTTCTCCATACAGTGCAATCTAGTGCTTCCTCTTCCAACTTCTAGCATTTTCTAGTTCGTTTAAAGCCATCCGGTAACTGCTTACGTCTTCCCCCTCGTCTTCCCGTCACTTTTATCCTCCCCTCAATATACTGGTGTGGTTAAGGAAAATTGTATTCCCCCCCCCCCCTGCAACTATAACCAGATTCACTGCTATCACACACCGAACATGCTAACGTGAATGGAATCTCTCGTGTTTGTTTAGTGTTGCGGTATCAGAATCAGTGCCAACACGTCAATGAATACAGCTTAGGTAATTAGGACTAGGGCGCCTTCTTATTTACGATCCACGTTTATCAACTGAACACAGCTTGTGTTCTAAATACTTCCTCTTCAATACCGCACTGTATCTTACCTTGTTTGAAGATGTGAGCTTCTCGCAGCGGTACGGCAGAAAGATGACTGTCTTGTGAAACTGTGGTCTATGGCAGTGTTTCTCAAACTTGTGAGACCGCGGTCCGGTAAATTCTTTTTTCATAAGACGAGGGCCCGGTCCCAACAAATTTACTCGTAAATACCTTTCCATATTTTTACGTTCATACATTAAACCAACATTAAATATTAATAATTAATTATGGCATAATCATAGAGAGTATTAGTACGCTTACATATACGGTGTGGCATGTTGACAAATATAAAATTACATTAAAATTAGTTATCAATCACTGAACTAATGAAATCTTGTAGCATATTGTAGTTTCCTCAGGCCAACATCTGGGTCTGAGTTTTTCGACACATTCATGAATATTTTTCTCCTCAGAATATTTCCACTATAAAACGTTTATTCATGAAAATTGCTTAGAAAACTAAAATGACAAATTCCAGGAGAACCTCTCGCGGCCCGGCCTTTGAAGAACACTGGCCTATGGTAACGTTTCTGCAGCATACATCACCTCAATCAGAGGCGCTGGCTTCCTACAAAAGATGATCACCGATCCACCACACTCAGCGACGTCACACTCCACAACAAAGCAGTCTTACTGCATCTCTCTTATTTGGTTTCGTACTTCCCATATCGAAAAATGTTCAAAACAGGGGTCCACGTACTTTCGAAAATCCTAGGAGCCATCTCAAAATTCTGGGCGCCAGAAGGGCGATATGACGCAAGTTCCATACCGAGGACCAACAAATAATCAGTGCCACCGCAAGCAATTCAGTCGCCCAGGCGTCCCGGGATTTAACCCCTGGCTTAAAATAAGACACAGATACTGATGATATCTGCATATGACGTCATGTGCTACTCGATTAAATAAAGCTTGGTGTGAGGCAATGTGGGAGAGTTTATGAGTAAATCGAACTTCGATTAGAGGTTAAGATTTCAAACTGTGAATTAAGCGTGGCCTCTACAAACAAACACCCAGCTTCCTGTACAATGGGTACCGGGTCTTTCCCGGGGGTAAAGAGCACCCGTGGAGTGACGCCGACCCCTTACCCTCCTATAGTGCCGCGGTCAAGAAAGGGTAGAGCTATACCTTTACTCCACCTACGGGCCGTACGGCCTGTACAGAGCCTCAGTGCCTGTACGACGGCGCACTTTACCTTGATACAATTCTACAAACAAAAATCACATCCACTCTACAATTCTGTTGACTCCAGTAGAGTCATGCGTCGCTTAACGACGGGGACACGTTCTAAGAAATGCGTCGTTAGACGATTTCGTCATTGTGCGAACATCATAGTGTACTTATACAAACTTAGATAGTATAGCTTACTATACACCTCGTCTATAAGGAATAGCCTATTGTTCCTAGGCTACAAACCTGTACAGCATATTACTGTACTGAATACTGTAGGCAACTGTAACATAATGGTATTATAATATAATATTATATTATATTATGCGACCACCGTCGTATATGTGACCGAAACGTCGTTATGCGGCGCATGGCTGTATTAAATACCAGCAGCGCCCTTCCAATGTTTAAATATCAAACCTGCAAGCAGGCATACAGATGTTCACTGCCCTCGAAAGAAGGTAATACTGACACAGGAGGTACGAGTACATTATAGGGCAGAAGCGTTACCAGATGCAGTAACAGTGTGTAGCAACCTACTGATATTGCTAAATATATGCACGTGGCACCTAACATACTTCATAGAACACGGGTACAAGGGGTACACACAAGTCCGTTACTGACCCGAAAATCTCTGGCTTCAGAATATCGCTCCCTTATGGAAACTGATGCAGAGTAGCGACGCTGTGACGTCAAGGCAACAAAATAATCGTTAATACAGCGAGAGTGGACCCGTTGAGACGGGTAGTGACAGAAGAAGTGTGTTCTCCTCTCAAACACGCCTCCTCTTCTGTCTCGCGATTTGAGGAGACGTAGACGGGCTAAATTAATGAAACATGTCTGAAAAGCAGTAGTCCAGAGAGAAAATATCATGTTTTACGAGCCAACAATATAAAATTATCTCATAACCAATAAATATGATCCAATAAAACCTGTACTCGTTAAAGAGAAAGATTACTCTGTCCTTCAGGTCTCTGAGAATAACCAACGCTTAAAACTCCAAGGTCACGCGAGGAATATGATGCCGAAACTCAACCATCAGATGTGCGTGTCGCGGTTCCAATTTATCGTGACAAAACGCCACTCATTTCACGAAATGCATAATTTTACACGGCAGATACCAATGTGGATGGCAACTCACGTACCTTTTGGCACCGGAATTATTTTTTTAATTTTAGCACACCTGTATATAAAATGTGAATAATACAGGAACCAAATACGTTAGAATTATGAAACAAACTGCATTTTGAAGAGAAAAAAACGGAGAGTGTACACCATGTTTAAATTATTCAGTACATATATTTGTTGAATAAATATATAAAATGCAACTTTAGAGGTTAGCGGTGCGGTACAACCACTACAGTCGACATTAGGCGTCAAAAGGTTAACACACTGAACAGTAGCAGACGTTACGCAACTTCGACTAGGATACGGGATGGACGATAGGGAGTTCGAGCCCCGGTAGAGACAACGGCCTTTCCTCTGCTCCAAAACGTCCAGACCGTCTCTGGCTCACATTCAGCCTCCTATTCAATTGGCAACGGCGTTTTTTCCCGGGGGCGAAGCGGCCGTGACATGAAGTTCAGCACTCACCTCAGTTAAGATAAAGAACGATTGGAGCTATACCTATGTTTCTCCCATACGCCTTCCTGGTGTGGATACGGTCCTCACCCTTCCTACCTTTGCCCGCGACTGGGCGCCATAAAAAAGGGTTGTTGCATTCTCCCGAAGACCCCCTCAACAGGCTACTATCCACCCATTTCCTTCCCGGTGTTAAAAGTGGAAGTTTTACAAAAGATTCCTTATAAGACTCCATTCCCTGCTTCCCCGTCCTCGAAATTCAAAAAGAAACTACGTTCGCAGCTCAAGATTGAAGAGGTGCTGGGTCTACACACCACCAGGCTGGTGTACCCCCCCCACCCCCCCGTTGGATATCAAAGATAGGAGGAGGTAAAGTTGTCCCGCTCACGTCAGAAAGACTTACAGGGTGAAAAGCTGTAGTACAGACCCACTCATTCTCAAACACGACGCCAAAGGGAGGTGAGTGATCAACATCACGCCCCGGCCGCTTTACTCCCGGGAAAAGATCAGGGTACCCACTGAACAGGCAACTAGACGTGTCACAGAGCCGGTCCTCACGTTTAGGAGGATAATCTCCTGCCCTGACCGAGATTCGAAACCCTACCCCTTCGCCTAATCTCTGTAACAGGCCCGCTCAACCTCTTATGACGCGCGGGAAACTTCCGCAAAATTGGGTGTACATGCGGGCAACATGAAGTTCGATACACTGAGTGAATGAATAAGAATACGTAAAATTAGATGCACAATCATACTTGTGTATATATCTATGCGTTGTGTGCAATTAAAATTACTGATTATAATAGGAAAAACTTACTTAAAAATCCAATTCACAAGCAAAGCTAGGGTGTCGCTATTTCTGGCACATTTTTACTAAATGAAGTGGTAATGTAATGTAATGTACATGTCTCCATAAATACACGTAAACTGCTAGCAAGTACTCAAAATTGCTTTGGACTTCTATCTCGGCTTTTCCAGGTTAAAGGGTTAAAAGATGTTCTCTAATAACAAATGTCTCCACGAGCAACATGTTATCCGTGAGCCTGCTCTTTACCAACTGCTGTAACCCTCCCCCCTCTTGACTGGTAACATCCGAAATATTTTATCACACACAAAAACTTCTTGAATTTCTTCCAGGTACGAAATGGTAGTACCCAATGCACTCCGTGTCCCCCTGCACGACAATTCTATGGGGTTCTAACGGCAGTTGAAGATACTGTACATTCTCGTATTCATGAAAGAACACAGTGTTTGAATAATGGATCTTGGAGGACTGGTATTTGTTCCCAGATGTAAAGGAGATCAGACACTTTCAAGCGAACAGACTTGAGAATGCATGAAGCCGTAGCTCCACGCCCTCTCTACATCTTGTAACTATGGTGCGTTTATCCCTAGTCACTTCGCGTAGGCGCATGCTCCGATTACACAGGACTGGGTGGTGATATCAGTAAGTAAGAAATTGCAAGTACGCGGTTCTAGCGTCATTTAATAAACAACCCGAACAAGTATGGATGAAAGAAGAGGTACATATAGGGTTTTGGTTGGAAAACCTGAGGGATAGAGACACCTTTGAAGACAAAGGCGTAAGTGGGAGGATAATATTAGACTGGATCTGTAAGAGACAGAATGGGGGCGTAGATTGGATTGATCTGGCTCAGGGTAGAGACAGGCGGCGGGCTCTTGTGAGCTCGGTAATGAACCTTCGGGTTACATAAAATTCGGGAAATTTCTCGACTAGCTGAGGAACTGTCAGCTTCTCAAGAAGACTGTGTTTTCTGCAAATAGTTATCCCTGCAATGAGGATTGTTTACTAACTCTTCATCGTAACCAGGTTACACTGTGTTATTAAGGCCGAAGACCACAGTGTAGGTCCCACAGACTGAGGGAAGCCATACAAAATCTGCCATCACGACAGCTGAGATCCAGATTGCCACCTGCACGCAACGCCTTCGGAATATGAAGCAGGGGCGTCAACCATTCCAGCACAGGTTTCACTGATACAGCCACTGGCAAGAAGACACAGCGAGGGAAATAAGTCACCCACGTTCAACACTGAGCCCTCTGATTACCAAAAGATACAAGAACATTTAGAGTTTGCTCATAAACCATTACGAAAATTAAGCACATCTCCATTTCAACGTCCATAAAGTATCTTGAGAGGTTTCTACGATGAGGCCATTAAACACGCAAACGGCAACCAACGCTACGAAACCTTTATTCAACCTTGGCTTCTCTGTAATTGCCACAAAACTCATACCTTCTATGAATCTTCATTACAACATACTGCAGCAGAAGCTAGCACTATATTACGGAAACAATACGTACATTACAACTCCCACCCCCTGATGTTTCTGGTTAGAACTTCGTAATTATACTGCATCATACAAATAACATCGGCCTATAGGCAGGCATGACCTACCTTTTAATTACCTCCAAAAACAATTTAATTAATACACTCTCCTGACTTGACACGTCTTGGTGTTGTTTCAAAGAGATGCAATCCCTTCGCACCTAACGAGAGCAGTTGATGTTAGGATGAATGTATGAGTCTAGGGCGAGATGAATCAGACGGAATTGTCGAACGGTTTACATCAACGGCTGTAACAAGCAACTATGCATTTTGTCAGGAAGCGTATTTATTCATGAGTTTCGTATGATGCACCAAAATAAGCAATTATTATCTGAATGAAGGCATCACCATGTGCTTGCAATTTAATTAACGTTACACAGTATATGTCAGCACAATCTTTTTTATTCTTAAGCAAGGCTACATGTTTCGACTAAAAGTTAGTCATCTTCAGGCCCTTACAACATTTCCGTTACCAGATACTTTGCCCACTTTGGGATCCCACAGTGTTTACAGTTGTGGAATACATCTAGTTAAAACTTTCTAAAAAGGTTTTGTTTATAAAGTGTGTTATTTACAGATTGTGTCTAAACATTAAAATATTAAAAATTCTTCCTTAACAGTGCGTTCACCCTTAACAGTGCGCTAATGTTAAGGAAGAATTTTTAATATTTTAATGTTTAGACACAATGTGTAAATAACACACTTTATAAACAAAATCAAAACCTTTTTAGAAAGTTTTATAACTAGATGTATTCCACAACTGTAAACACTATGGGAACCCAAAGTGGGCAAAGCATCTGGTAACGGAAATGTTGTAAGGGTCTGAAGATGACTAACTTTTAGTCGAAACATGTAGCCTCGCATAAGAATAAAAAAGATTGTGCTGACGTATACTGTGTAACGTTAATTGAATCATTATCTCCCTACACGGCGTTAACCGGCTTTTCTTCATACGGACACACATCCTGTGTTCTCTGTGAGGTATGGAATTCTTTTATGTGATTTAGTGGTGAGTCTTCGACATATTGAAATATACGCAATGCCGTTGTCGCTGACCTAAATTTTCACTCTAACTGTATGAACGGAAACCATCTAACGAGACCAGATCACTGAAGAAAAGTCACTGAAATAATTTTAAATGACTTCAGATTTTTGAGTTCCCAGAACAGATATTTAAAATACCTACATTTCTGTAGAGCTGACGTCATTTTAGGCCACTTTTCCAGTCTCCTACACACATGTGTATTTTTAGACGCGTTTGCAAAATTGCGAAAAGCGACCATCAGCTGCGTCATGTCTGTCCGTCCGCCCCCCCCCCCGGCTCCCAGACGGTTTTTATTAATGAAATTTGATAGTTGAGTAATTTTCGAAAATCTGTCGAGGAAATTCAAGTTTCGTTAAAATCTCACAAGAATAACGGGGAGAGAGGGGCTGGGGGGGCACACCACATGAACACGTTTGTACATTCACGATAATGTCTCGCTGAATTCTTAGAATAACAAATGTTTCACACAAACATTGTAGAGAAAATCAAAACACACTTCATGTGCGATAACTTTTTTTTTAAATCGTGCCTTTTATAAGAAGGGCCGGACAGACCGAAGGTAATGATATGGCGCATGCGCATTGTATGCTGGACACCTAACGCTGCAGACACACACTCAGAATTTCGCTCATTGAATGCAATAGTGGCAAAACCCAAAAATCGCCCATTTCGAGTTAATACTGCGAGTTCAAAAATGTAACAATTTCAGCAGACAACAATGGCATCTGGCGGGGTGTGTTGTGACTAAGAATGTGGCGGTAGTTGTTACATTCTTCAGCTGAATCGTAGTATTAACACCAACAGACAATTTTTTAGCTGTGCCGGTAATGCATTCAGTGAACTACACTTGCATGTACACCTTATTGCTTTTACACTACAATAAATTGCTGCCCGTATGCGCCTCAATGTTACACATATATGTACAGTGTCTCACTTGTTTTAAATGACGTCACGCATCACTCTCTACTCGCACAGTTACGCCTGACGGCAGGCAGCGCAATAACAGCCGCTGTTCCGTTTCTCCGCGAGTCCGATGTCCATTCAACGCACTCGGCCGCTATTGGATTTGGCAGTCAACGTATTTGAAGGTGATGGGGAACAGTTTTCTTCGACTCGCGGGCGCACGTCAACATCTAACAAAGGTGTTCTTCACGCCACGCACACGCTCTGAAGGCCTGCCTTCAGGTCTTTCACGACAGCTTATTACCATAAACCTTACAACACACACAAATCGCATGTATTCAGATCTGACAAACGAGGCCACAATCCTCCCCTTTATACTGCATCACCAGAACAAACTAAACAAGGCACAGGATTGTTGCTGTGTGAGCTTAGCACTGTCTTGCTGGAAAAGGCCTTTCCAGGTATCGACAAGTTTTTAAAAAAACGTAAGAATGTTATATAATTTTAAGAATCCGTCGTCTCGGGAATAAGAATGGACTCATAAATCCTGGCTGCACTGAAAGCACACCACACGCCAACACCGATATCATGTAGTGGCACTTCGTGGAATAACATAGTGTTTTCCGCGGACCAATAGCTGTTATTGTGCCAGTTCTCGTAAACACCGAGACGAAACCAACACCACATCGCTAACAAGTAGGGTGTGAGATCTGTCAGTTTCTTCAGAATGCACCCCACGAAGGTAACAGATCACAAAAGTGAGCCTTGTTTCACAAGGTGTGTGAACTACAGCTGTCTCCTATGTCAAATCCAGTGTTACCTGATGCTATCTGATCGGTGCATTTGAACTGACACGCAAATTTTTGTAGGTTGGGGGGGGGGGGGGCACAACTAACTTGAAAAGTTTTATGATACCAGCCGCTACTGTAAAGGTTTTTTCTCCACGGTTTTATTCCCG
>Ga0131853_10015870_pt1 | contig 13766 bp, 10 predicted proteins | sample TergutLab28metaG_FD_92764 | JGI IMG/M metagenome (GOLD analysis project Ga0131853, IMG submission 92764) | Labiotermes labralis P1 segment gut microbial communities from Petit-Saut dam, French Guiana - Lab288 P1 (version 2) (version 2) | ecosystem: Host-associated > Arthropoda: Insects >... | reverse complement strand
CCTGGTACTCATTTCTGTTAGAGGCTGAGTCGACCCCAGGGCCATAGTGCGATCGGAAGGATTTTATGTCAATGAAAAATTCCAATGACACCAACTGGGATCGAACCAGCGACCTTCCGATTTTTAGCACAGCACCTTAACCACTGTGCTACCGCGGTCCCAGTCAGTCATGTACAGCATTATAACTGGGTGGCTTTGAAATATCTTGACGAATTGATGAACGTTCAGGATGAATGTTGTGTCCGTCAGCCGCCATTAAGGCGTAAACAGGGAGTGTACGTGTAGCTCCATTCATTTTTAACCTCGTCGCCAGATAGAGGTGAGTAGCCAGCATCACGTCTCGGCCGCTTTAGCCCAGAAAAATAACCTCTTTACCCGTTTAACAGGAGACTCAGTAGGCCCCAAAGCCGATCTGGACTCATCGCAGAAAAGAAAACTCTTTTGCTCTGTCGGGATTCGAACACTTCACGGAACCAGCCCTTAGCCTAGCCTCTATTACTCCACGGAGCAGAGTCCTTCTTGAGAAGCTAACTCATTTCCAGCTAGTCAAGAAATTCCCCGCATTTTATGGAACCCGAAGGTTCATTACCGCAGTCACAAGTGCCTGCCACTTGTCCCTACCGTGAGCCAAAGTATCAGTCCAGGACCGACGCTTACTATTTGACTGTTTCGCAACATGGTAAGTTTTTAGGGCGAGGAGTTGTTAGCACCTCGCCCTAACCCCAAGCTGGAGGACCAACCCTTGTCGGCTGTCCGCGACTGCTTATTCAATACATTCAGAGCTACCCTCCATTCTGGAGGCCGTTCCTCCATCCGCAACCTGAGGGCGTGTCTTGCCGTGGTAACAGGGACCCACTTATCACTTAGCGTAGCCTCAATACCGACTTAAATGTTCATGTTGTGTATATATTTATATATATATATATATTTTTCGTATCTACCAACTAGACACACAGTCAAGATAAACGCATTATATGTCCGTGTATATATAATAATAATAATAATAATAACAATAATAAAGTGATGTGGGCCGGGTAGCTCAGTCGGTATAGCGACTGGCTACGGGCTAGACGGTCTGGGATCGAATCCCGGTAGGGACGAGATTTTCCGCCCGTCCAGACCGGGCCTGAAGCCCACCCAGCCTAATGTAAAATGGGTACCGGGTCTTTCCCGAGGGTAAAGTGCGGCCGGGGCGTGCCGCTGACCACTCACTCCCTTCTAGTGCCGCGGTCATGGAAGAGTAGAGCCATACTTCTACCCACCCTCTGGGCCACACCGGGCCTGTAACGGGATCACTTTACTTTTTTTTAAAATAATAGATTGATGATTGGCTCATCTCGGATGTAAGGAACATCTGACTGTTAAAACATATGAAATATTTTTTTTTGCTGCAGATGCATTTTTTTCCAAAAAATGGAGGGAATGATATAGAGCCCCTGCTGTCTGCTGCAAGAGTGGTCGCCCTTGCTTAATATTAAAAAGACCGGTTTATCATTACCATGAATCAGAGTATTACATGCGAAATTATTTCCGGTTTGGTATATTAATGCTTATTACACTAGCCAGCAATTTGCCAATTCCCATGAAAAGAAATTATTTGCTGTATTTAACTGACTAATCAACCAAATAACTTATTAGCTAGCTGTATAAGATACGAAATTTATACGGCGATAAAAACTCTTAGTCTTCTGAAATATGATGCCGTGTATTCTGATGGGAAGTTACCAAATTTTCGGTGAAACCCACAGATACCAAAAATATGTTCTTATCAGTCGCGTGAAAGTTGGTTTAGAAACCAACGTTTCGGAGACAATGCGGGGAGAACGCATAGAGATTTTAGTACATTTAATCGTCATTGAAGCTTCAAATCTCCAGAATTGGAGAGGAAGGCAGTATGTTCTTCCGAAATGTTCGACATCGCCTACCAGACGACATGGCCCAGTAATCGCGAATACTAAAATACATAACTACCAGACACCACGGAGCATACGTCTGAATGATAAACCAGTAGTTCAGCTGCTCAGAAAATTCCCCGACATACAGGAAATTCAAATATTCATTACTGTGCTGACAAATGTCTGTCGCTGGTTCTCTGTCCCAGGCCATAGCTGAAACACATTTACAGAGGATGTGTGAGATCACTGCGCTGAGCAGAAAACAATTGTTTCTGTCGATATTTAAATTTTATCATTTATTGCAATAGGCAGGTAACTTTAGGCTTCGGCTGTACTAACCCGAAAAAGGGTCATTGTTTCTCATGAGAGAGATTGGGCAGCTCCAGAACCTGTTTGCTAGTGTTGATTCTACCGGTAATCGAACTCCGGTCATGCTATCTGTAAACCAGTTTTATACCGGTTCACATTTTTAAGTGGAGTGGCTTGAAATTAAAACCCCTTTTTTTAGTGATTAACGAACGCTGTCTTGACAGATTTGAACTCATGTTTCTTATTACAAAGATCCCATGTTCGAAATTCTACCCGCAGACCGGTCATTCTGACCGACGTCTTCCCCAGTCTCCACGGGAAATTGTTGAAAAAGAGCCTGAAATTTGGGGACAGCTTCTTAACGTACCACATCTAATCCAGTATTCTCTAATCGTCCTCAACTTTCGACGCCATACAGCTTGAGCTACTGACAGCGTCGTTAAATAAGCAACAGTGTCCAATGAGATGCCATCTGTTGTGCACAGCAGGACGCCTGATACTGTATTTATGTATTTATATCAATAATACCAACATGCTTTCTTCCACAAAATTAAAACAAGGGACATCACAAGCTTCAATTCATTCATTCATTAGTATTCAGCCCTAGAGGCCGGTCCGGCAGGAACCAGAGCCCGGTTATGGAACCGATATGGCTCTTGACACACTGCATCCTAGGCAAGTTCTTGGGGGTAGTTTGCCATTGCTTTCCCTCGCCTTTAGACTTTCCCACTTTCGCCGCCACGTGCCTCTGCTTCCGCAGCGACGCGAGAGATCCTAGCAGCGAAAGGTGGAACTGTGGGCGAGAAAGATGTCCGGTATTAATTTTGCCTAAATTCCGACTTCCACGTAAATTTAGGGATCTTTTACATGCCGTAAATCTACGACATGGGACCGACGGCTTTACTTCCCCTCCGAAGGAAGGCGCGTTGAGGATTTTTGTGCCGTAAAAATCCGAAGGCTTCGGCCGGGTTTGAACCCGCGAACTTGGGCACCAAAGGGCAGCACGCTATCATCAATATTACAATTAAAATTAAACATGAATTCCCAAAAAGGTCATACGCGTTTTCGTCCACCGCCAGCAGCAGGTATAACACCCTTTCTGGTCTACAGCACGTAACTTGTGAATGAGAATAATGCATTTGCGTGAGACATTTGCTTCGGGTGGCACAAAATTGTTTGAAATGAAGTTGGCCGAATTTAATGAGAAATCCTTTATTAAAACGACATACTAAAATAATATAACGATTGTATGTCAAGCAGTGTAGCCTAAGTTTAATTAAATTCTTAAGATAACTATAATTACAACAAGCACTAAAGTAATATAACAGTTTTAGGCGCGTTGGCAAAATTGCGAACACCGACTGTTAGCATCGTCATGTCTGTCCGTCCGTATAGAACAAATCAGCTTCAACGGAACGGATTTTCATGACATTTGATACTTTTCCAAAATCTGTCGAGAAAACCCAAGTTTCAATAAAATCTGACAAGAATAGCGTGTACTTTATAGGAAGACCAATATACATTTTTCATTATATCTCGCACAATTTTTCTCAGAATGAGAAACGTTACAGAAAAATTAAAGAGAAAATGACACATTTTATGTCTAATAACCCTTTTTTCCGAGAATAGTATCGTTTATGAGATGACGTTGAAAAATAATGTAGAGACATACCGGTAACAGATGACAATAGGGCGCACGAGCATTGCATGCTGGATGACTAAGGCTACAGACACACACTCAGAACACGTACAACTTATTGCTTTTCCACGACAACAATGGTTATACGAAGGCGCATCATTGTTACGTTATATGTATATTGCCTGTCTTGTTTATCAAACAATATAGCCTTCATTTACTGAAATAATTAAGTATAATCACAATAATCAGGAGCTTAAATATTTGTTTTACCGCAATTTATCCATGCCTGTATCACAACTGATTATTTTTTGCATCTGTGACTAACGTTCGAAACAAATTCTAAACAATCAAGTTTCCCATATTATTTTTTGCATCTGTGACTAACTTTCGAAACAAATTCGAAACAAACAAGTTTCCCCTATTATTTTTTGCATCTGTGACTAACTTTCGAAACGAATTCTAAACAAACATGTTTCCCCTATTATTTTTCGCATCTGTTACTAACTTTCGAAACAAATTCTAAACAATCAAGTTTCCCCTATTATTTTTTGCAACTGTGACTAACTTTCGAAACAATTTCTAAACAAACAAGTTTCCCCTCTTACTTTTTTTGCATCTGTGACTAACTTTCGAAACAAATTCTAAACAAACAAGTTTCCCCTCTTATTTTTTACACCTGTGACTAACTTTCGAAACAAATAAGTTTCCCCTATTATTTTTTGCATCTGTGACTAACTTTCGAAACGAATTCTAAACAAACATGTTTCCCCTATTATTTTTCGCATCTGTGACTAACTTTCGAAACAAATTCTAAACAATCAAGTTTCCCCTATTATTTTTTGCAGCTGTGACTAAACTTTCGAAACAAATTCTAAACAAACAAGTTTCCCCTCTTACTTTTTTTGCATCTGTGACTAACCTTCGAAACAAATTCTAAACAAACAATTTTCCCCTCTTTCATATTCTTTAATTAAGTCATCTACCAATCCCTTAGCAACGTGATTTCTTTCGTTTGTCACCGTAGCAGGCAAATTAAAACTTCGTAATTTTATGTAAATCATATTTTGATATTCCCTTAATTTCATTATCAAGAAACTGATGTCCGGGTGAAGATGGTCAAAGTGTTTTGATAAGCGTGAGTGACAAGACTCGCAGACGGTCGCTATCAGCTGCAGACAGCTGCTGTTGTGATGCAGTTTACTGTCGGTTCAGTGTGTTAAATAATACAGTTTCATGAAGAATAGTAATGTGACGTATGAGCTTGCGAATCTACGGATTCCATGCACCATATTATTTGAAGACAGAATTTCTCCTTCAAAGAAAACACCAAGTATGTGTACAACACAAAATGAGTAATGTTGTACAGGTAAATAATTGGGGAAAATTTTAGAGTTAACAGAAAAACATCAATATCCTCTGTGGATAAAAAAAAGCAGGTGTTGTTAGTGTGAAAGTAGGCGGTGCTGTACGTACATAAATATATGGATCACTTCGCTTTGAATGTTTAAAAGTTGGCAAAAATGAAATGATATGCGGATATGAGTGACAATTATGTAGCTGTACAGAGCAATGTTATTCATTCTCTTCTACATTGCTTCTCACTTATCACTTCGTCACAAAAATAAAGAACAACGAAAATAAAAAACAAAAACAAAAAAAAATTGCAGTTCGACCGTGTAAAAACAAAACTTTTCTTTTCGCAATAAATATTTTTTTTTATTTACGTACATTTTAAGATATAATAATTGTTTTTAGCAAGTCCTGATTTTCAGGGACTCAACCTCCCAATCAGTCGATCGCCAGTACCAACCGACCTATTGAGAATCACTGGTTCAGAATGCACTGCGAGGTAAGTACACGTTTAAAAAGATTTGTCCAGTTCCATTCGTTCGTTAAATTTCATTTGGAGTGGCAAAAGTAACAATTTTAGCCTACTTTCCTTCCTTATAAATAAATAAGACCTTTGCTGAGACTGTTGTACTGTGTGTGTGTGTGTGTGTGTGTGTGTGTGTGCGCGCGCGCGTGTGCTTGAGTGTGTCGCCATGTGAATTTCAAATTCTGAACAAGCTTATCTGTTTTCACTAAACTTGATACAAACTTTCAGTTGAATAAGAAACCAAATTCGCGTAGGTCTAATCTTTATTTTCATACGATCAGTGATAAAAACATGGCGGACACACGAACTTGTGACGTCAGGTCGACAAGAGCGCCATTGCCTTTAGGGTCCTTAAATGTTGTCTGGCAATAGATGTTAAGAAATACACAGATCCTAGTTGAGATATTGTTTTTATGAATGTCAAACGAAAATAAGCTTATGAAAATAAATGCCTCTTAAGCGCTCAGTTTCCTGACGAGGCACATTAAATTTGGTACGGAGACAGACCATATACTTACATACATAGGTAATACATTACTTACTTATTTACTCCATGGTGCAGAGTCCTTCTTGAGCAGCTAGCTGGTTTGCAGCTAGTCAAGAAATTCCCCGCATTTCACGGAACCCGAAGGTTCATTACCGCACTCACAAGCGTCCGCCACCTGTCTGTATCATAGGCCAGCCAAATCCAGTCCATATACCCACATCCCACCTCCTGGAGATCCATCCTAATATTATCCACTCATCTACGCCTAGGTCTCCCCAGTGGTCTCCTTCGCTCCGGTTTCCCCACCAAGACCCTATACACCCCCCTCACCTCACCCATACGCGCCACATGCCCAGCCCATCCCATTCTTCTCGATTTTATCACCCGCACAATATTGGGTGAGGAGTACAAATCATTTAGTTCCTCGTTGTGCACTCTCATCCATTCCCCCGTTACCTCGTCCCTCCAAGGTCCAAATATTCTCCTCAACACTATGTTCTCAAACACCCTCAGCTTCCTTTCCTGCTGCAATGTCAGCGACCAAGTTTCACACCTATACAAAACAACAGGCAAAACTATAGTTCTATATATCTTGATCTTTAAATTTTTGGACAGCAACCTGGAAGACAAAAGTTTCTGCACCGAATGATAGCAAGCATTTCCTGGCCTCAATCTGCTCCTAATTTCTTCCGCAATACAATTTTGATTTGTTAAAGTTGTTCCCAAATATTTAAACTCTTCCATTAGGAAACCGAAAGTAAACCTGTCGTATCTGTAGAAAATAGAAGAAATTTTACATAACTGGCAAATGTATTAACCATATTGTGAATATTTAACTCTAAAACATGTAGTATTACTATGTAATGGATCATGCTGAATGTTAATTAAAAAAGTACATACATAGACGTGCATTTTGTACAAAATCTTGTTTGCAAGTCAACGGTTACAAACATGGCGACCACTGGAGATTCTGAGATAACAAAAACTTCATTTTTCTCCCCGCCATTCTCTATTATACATCCATCTTAATAGACTAATGGTGAGTTAATTTCAGTCAGAAAACACAATTATAATTGTATGCTAGATGATGGTGTTTATTAGCAAAGTAAATAACTACATGTTTCGGCCTAAAGCGGCCATCTTCAGGTTATCACAATTACAATTTTGCTCAAAGAGTGTTTTATATATATATATATATATATTGCATAGTGATGTAGGCAATATAGACATATATATGACACTGTTTGAGCAAAATTGCAATTGTCAAACCTGAAGATAGCCGCTTTAAGGCGATACATGTAGTTATTTATTTTGCTAATAAATACCATCATCTAGCATACAATTATAGTTGTGTTTTCTGACTGAAATTAACCCACCATTAGTCTTTCAACACACAACGGGGATGACACACCTCAGAATCCATCTTAATAACAGCGCAATACAGTGACATTACTTTATCTGGCAACTGTCGCTAGTTCTTCCCGTCGGCTTACTTAACTTACAAAACTTTCATGTGCGATGAACAGCGTGTTCGAATCATGTGACGCTTTTCTGCGAGCCGCAAGGAAATACCGGAAGCACCTTCATCAAGCATGAGTATAAACCTAATATTAACTGTAATACGTGGAATTGAATGGCGTGGATTTCGTCTCAGGAAAAAATGGAATAGCGGGGTGCGTTGGGCTGCCTGCAGTCGCGCTAAACTGTCTGAATGAAAAAGCGACGAGAGTTTCAGATAATGCAATGTCCCTGAACAGATGTATGCACCTGTATATTGAAATCAGTAAGTCCGAATCGTTCACGGGTTTCGAAACGTTTCGAAATAATAATAATAATAATAATAATAGACGTTGCAATTTCAGGAGACAGAAATGTAATCAAAAACGAAGCTGAGAAGATTCTATATATAAAGACCTTACAATAGAAATACAGCGCATGTGGAATGTAAAAACAAAGGTGATACCAGTAACAACAGGGGCGAATGGGACTAATTCAGTCATTCAGAAAATACGTGAGCAACATACCGGGAAAACATGAAGTCAAGGAACTACAGAATACATCGATATTGGACACTGCACACATAGTTCGGAAAGTACTAATGTAAAAGTACAATAGATTTCAACACTGGAACTAACGATATAAGTACCATGAATAGTAACAACAGAATAGATGCAACACTGTATTCCCTAGGGACATAGTTTGTCTCAGGAATATAAGTATAAATACCCTGCATAAAGGAGATGATAATGATGATGATGATGATAATAATAATAACATAATCAAATACAATGCTCAAATGGGTTGGTATAGCGGTAATACTCTACAAAGTATACGGGAGACGCCTGGTCCGATTCTCCGTCGAAATACCGTCTGTTCTGAGGTACGCCATGGCTTCACTCAATCTTGTACCCCAATTAGGCAACGATCATTTCCTTTCAAATCCCTTCCAATTCATAATTTATGAAATCGTCCTACCATTCGACGCTACATAGTCTCAGAACCTGACCGCGCCGTATAATAAACGCAGCAAAAGTAAATACAACTTCACAACTTTGTCAACTACACCAGAACGGAACAAAAAAAGAGTATGATGGAATGGCTGATCTCTTCGTCACAAGTAAGCCCCGTGATGTCTCAAAGGGTGGGAGTAGGGGAGACGTGTTTATATTTAGCCACATCTCCGTAGGATCTATCCAGTTCATCTCCGAGTCAGAAGACGACATCTCGTCCGAGCCAAGAAATCTACCTACCGCGTCCCTCGTGGCAGACATGTTGGTTTCCGACAACTCGCCGTAACTGCGTCTACAGAGAAAGAAGAGCCACTTGCATTGTTGCGAGTCTACATGCTTGTGATTAAACAGTTCCCAGACTTAAGGCGGTAAAATATCCTTCAAACTTTGCTCGTGAATCACAAATACAACATCCTTGAAACGAAAAATGTTTGCACATGTGTCACGGTCACCACAGCCAGCTCACAACATTTATTGCGTCACAGGTCAGAGGCTGAGCTCAAAAATGGGATTCAACCGTCTAGTCTTACTACGTCAATCTGGGAGACCGATGTGTAAATTATACGTACACGACCGCGTGGTATCTCGGTTCCTAGGGTATCTGAAAATTCAAGGCGATACGGATATGCGTCACTTCACTTTTACAGCACATCGCAACGCATTTCGTTGCAGTTCTATACTGCGTCCACACTGGCTCTGGGGTCCACATGACCTCGCATGCAACGCGTATAGGGGCAAACCTTCCCCTGGGGTTAAGGCGGCCGGGATGTTAAGTTGACCACTCACATCCACAAAGTGCCCATAAGAAAAGTAGATATGGAACCACCTCCAATCTATGTTTTCAGGACGTCTAAAAGGTAAAGCAATCCCATTACACGCATGGGCAGGCCCTGAGGGTTCTAGGAGGTTGAGTCTGTCAGGTTTCAAGACGGGCGGCACGTGAAGATGGTAAAGTTGTCGGCCCTAAGCATCGGCCTCATTTACCCCGGAGGAAATATTCCTGGTGCTCATTTCTGTTACAGGCTGAGTCAGCTCTAGGGCCATAGTGCGGGCGGAAGGATTATGTCAATGAAAAATTCCAATGACACCATCGGGAATCAAACCCGCTACTTTCCAGGTAGCAGCGCAGTGCCTCAACCAACTCCGTCACCGCTCCGTCTTCCAACGCCTCGTCGAGCAATTTTTCTTGCTCACGTTTTGTGAGAAAACTTGTAAAGCTTTCACGTCCACGCCATGAAGAAGTATGGAGGAGGGGGCTTACACCTCCACTAATTTTTAATTTTGGCAGTGGATGGTGGGAGTTCAACTTCATGACTCGGCCGCTCTATCCTTGTGGAAAAAGCCGCTTGTCCCCACTGAACAGGATACTGGTTGGGCACCAGAGACGGTCTGGACGCTTTGGGGAGGGCAGAAACATTCTGCTCGTGCTTGAAATCGAAAAACCTTTCCTCGGTTGTGCAGTCAAAATAAACCGACGTTGTGTAATGGGTGAGTAATGTTGACCCCAGCCTAACTGAGTACCAAACTATGAAGACGTAGAGTGCAATGAACATATAGTGCCATGCATACCTACCCTCCGCACCAGATGTATGTAGGTGCCAACACCACCTGTCGGTCGCTTTCCTCCCGGCAAAAGAATGCCGGTGCCAAGTGGACAGGAAGCCACGTGCAATCTACAGCCAGTCTCGAGGTTTTGCCTCTGCCGGGATTCAAAACTCGACTTCCTCTCAGTCGCTTTACTCCCTGAAAAGGAGCTCCTGGTACCGATTAGACAGCAGAAGAAGATGGGCCCCAGGTACTGTTTGGAAGCTCCAAACGGTTCGGGATTCGATACACGTATTTCCGGCCGTCAAACTAGCAGTATAATCACTGTAGTGTCTAAGCTATTTCGGCTTCCTCTCTCTTTAGACACTGGTATAGCGCAGCCAAATAATGGTATCAGTTATTGGCAAACAGGTTGACAAAGAGGAGTGGAAGCTGTCCTTCACAACAGAATTTTTTTTTAAATTCATGCTTACAATTTTACACAGCCAGGCTCAATGGCCTTCGGGTTCGTTCATAGCCGATCCCGATCATTTGAAGCAAAAATTACCCATCACAAGGTATGGATTTCGCAGTACACTGAGAAAGAAATTAAGAAATGCAGTTCATTACATGTTCACTTCATCGAAGAAGTTTTCAAATTAAAGTCGTAAACCTATCAGATTTATACATCACATAATATACACCAGACTTGCGGCGAAAAACTCTTCTGGGGGGGGGGGGATAATGTGTTGGCGGGCTTCCAGAAATTGTTCGGGAAAAAAAACAAAATTTTCTTTGAGTTTAACACCCACATCATTCCCCCCGGTGTTGGGGGAAAGAATGGTTGGGGGGGGGGGGGGGATAATGTGTTGGTCGGCTTTCAGGAATATGTCGCGAACATAAACGAAGATTTCCTTGAGTTTCGGAAAAAGATGACGTTCAATGAAACGGCGTGTTATCAGAGGACCCCATTACGTAGTCCAGCAGTGGCTGGGGTGTGGAATGTTAACGGCCACTGTATCGTTGCAGAAAGGTCGGGTAACAAGCTGAACACCGGCGGAGGAAGTCCAAGGATTGGAAATATAATAAAACTCGGTCTTAGCTTCGTCTGAAGTGCAGTAGAACTATTATTCTACTTGTTCTTGTTCTTCTTCTGGCGCTGAACCTCCTTTAATTGGAGGGTTTGGCCTTCTCAACGACATCCTTCCACTTTGCTCTATCCTGGACACAGGTTAACCAATTTTTGATCTTCATTTGACCAAGGTTCTGTATGATGTTGTCCTCCCATCTATATTTGGGTCTTCCTCTTGGTCTCGTGGTTAAGGGATTCCATTTAAATATCTTCTTAGTTGTCCTGGCTTCAGGCATTCTTTGTATATGGCCGAACCAGCTTAGTCTCTGGGCTTTAATGTAGTTGACTATATTTTCGTGCTTTATCAGTTTTTCCAATTATTCATTGTTTTTAATCCTCCATGTTTGATTTTCTTTCGTAGGCCCAAATATTCCTCTTAAGCAGTAGAACTCCACTTATACGGATTAATTGGGACAGTGAGTCATCCGGATATGCAGAAAATCCGGATATATATTTGAAAGTAGGCTACACTGACAGTTTGAAGTTCGGCTGTTAAAATTTTCAGTACGTACCTGCGTCTGAACTTTTCGAGCACATCTGATTTGAAGTTCTAGAAGCCATAATACTATACTGTACTTGGTCCAATACCGACAATTTGAAGGCAAGTTAGTTGTGTAGAATTCTCGACAGATTTACTCGGAGGACCAAGCCGATCCGGATAGCCAGCTTCCGGATAAGTGGAGTTCTATTGTACTAACAATGCAGACTAACCCTAAATTCCCTCGACACTCCATGTAACTGAAATCGGATGTGAAATATGTGGGCAGGCAGAATCGATATTTTCCGTTATCAAATTCACTGAATACACTTCCTAAGAAAGAAGCATAAAATGTATAAAATTTTTCGCGTATTCTCCGTAAATGTTTATGTGTGTTACATATTCGTTAGGGAGCGGCTGAGAGTTGCATTCGCAACTTGTATGTTTAATATCGCCAAAATGACTACCGCAGGGCTTACCGCCTTCATGTACCGCACCACAGTATCACACCGTGAACATTAGCCACTGCTAATGGTGAGGTAAATATCAGTCACGAAGCCACAACTATGGTAGTATGGATTTATGATGGTATTTAATAGCAAAAAATAACTATCTGCATTGTGTTCTGTATGGATCCGAATGGGTGTATATGTTCATTGAGATGCTTGGCGTAGTTTGAGGTGTGGTTATTTGTCTTGAATGCTTTTTTGTTTTCGTTAAACCTTATTTGGAAACTTCTTCCAGTTTGACCCACATACGCTTTGTTGCAACCATTAGTCTTTTCTACACACAACGGGGATGAGACACCTCAGAATTAGCAACTGTTCCTACCTTGTACACGGTTATTACAAATGATTTTCGGGGTCATACACAGTACACTCCAGATGCAACCCCATGTGATTTCTTTTTATGGGGTTACGTCAAGGATCAGGTTTATATTCCTCCTCTTTCCGCAACTATCCCGGAACTGACGGTATGAATCAGAACCGCCACTGAAACCATCACCGCTGACATGCTACAAACAGTTTGGAACGAACTCGATGATCGTGTTGATGTTTGTAGAATCACAAAGGGTGCACATATTGAGCACCTGTAATGTATGTAACAAACACCTGGAGTGTTGTTCTATTAAATAAAAAAAATATATACTCCTATCTCAATTGTACTGTGTATGACAAGTTGTTAAAACCCCGACAATCATTTCGAATAGGAGGCACATGAAATAACAGGAGCCGATCCCGGTCGCCGTGCGGTCTAAAGCGTAGGCCTGTAGCCGCTTGATTGCTGGGATCGCGGTTTCTAATTCCGCCAAGGGTATGTATGTTCGTCTCTTGTGTCCGTTGTGTGTTGTGTAGGTAGCGGCCTGTGCGACGAGCCGATCAATCGTCCAGGGGAGTCCTATAGGAGGTGTGTCTGATTGTGTGTTATCTGGAAAGCTCAACACTGAGGCGGCCTAGGCAAGAGTTGGGCTGTTGCACTACGAGAAAAAAAAAAGAGATAAGACTGAGTCTTGTCGTAGTTTTCCCCAGTACCTCAAAGCGAATGACAGGATAGTTCTGGTAAACAATTACCGACGTTTAGGAGTGTCATAATACCTCCACTTTCAGGGTCAAGCGGTCACACTTGAATCTTTATGAATACCACTGTAAGAACTTCAAATCTAATGCCATGCACCTCTGTGGAGAGGCTACTTCACGACGCTTGTGCAAAGTTGAAAGCCTTCGTATCCAGGCAGACAAACTTTACACTTCATTTAGCGATGCATGGGGCAGAATACTGTCCTTTAATAATACTTATTAACTGCAATTGGGTTGTTACCCGGTGGCAGTGGTTATTTTACATGTATACAAAACATGAAATCGGTTACTACTGAATTTAAGTCGGGACGGCTACATGAGAAGCATGTAGTGGCAACT
>Ga0131853_10015869_pt1 | contig 13767 bp, 6 predicted proteins | sample TergutLab28metaG_FD_92764 | JGI IMG/M metagenome (GOLD analysis project Ga0131853, IMG submission 92764) | Labiotermes labralis P1 segment gut microbial communities from Petit-Saut dam, French Guiana - Lab288 P1 (version 2) (version 2) | ecosystem: Host-associated > Arthropoda: Insects >... | reverse complement strand
GAGGCTGAGTGGACCCCGTTCCAGACCCACTATTACTCAGAAAATCTGGTAGCGCCGGGAATCGAACCCGGGACCTCTGTATCTGTAGCCAGAAACTCTGACCACTAGACCACAGAGGCGGTCATGATTCGACATAAAGAACAATATTGCTTTTAATGCCATTGGAATAAGTGGATTTCTGGAAATAAATCTGCAGCCTAAAGAATGAGTTAGCTGACAATATGGAGCAGAATATATCTTCCCAATTGATGTGGTTCACTAAGTTCTCCAAATCAGCAAGATAATTATCGAAATCTTTTATTTTCTTTGCTGTTATGCAGCATTATTCCTTCATAAATAAACTTATTTCAGATGGGACTAGTAGAAAGTTGCCGAAACGTCGACGACCAACTAACTTTCAACGCCACGCAGCAGCCCAGAAAACCGGAGATTTCTTTCACATCGCGGCGGAAGCTTGAAATGACGAAAAGCTCATTACTGTTTTCACAAGAGCCTGCAACTTAAAATAATTATGAGCCAGTTAAATCTAATTCATGTCCTTACACATTACTTACACAGGATCACTTTCAATTCTATTGTCCTTTACGAGTCTAGATTTTTTCAAGTTTTTAAAAATAATTCTGCATGCAGTCTTAAATTCCTTCTCTTGACCATCGTAGTAACAGACCCACGTGGTATAGTCACGTGATAAACAACATTCTTAGGCTTTATGTGGACACTACATCGCGGGCTTGTGCCGTGCTGGAGAAAAAGGTTTTTACAGAGCCGTAGATATGAGTAGCTAAGTAAATTGTGGGAAATTATTACGTTGATGAATTTTCCTTTTACTTGCGCTTCTTCCTGTCTCCTAGATACCAATCTTACCAACGGTTCTTTGTTCTGCAAAGTGCTCAAGTTATATTGTTCCGTTATGTTGCAGCATAAAACATAGAACACTAGGACGAGTAAGAAGGACGCCAAGACGGCACTTGTTCAAATATGTGACGAAGTTACTGCCCAAAAACTTTATTAATGCGGTTAATGAAGCAAGGGTATACAAATCCAGGAGCGCCAATCGTCATGACGATTAGACTTTGTACGGTGGCGGCTAATATTTGTGGATCCTAGATTTGGAACTTGTCGAATGTCTTCTTTGTATCACTTAGAATTTTGAGATGTTTCTTTGATTTATGGAAATTTTCTGTACTTCGGTAACAAAGAATTTAATATCAGTATAATTTTCGAAAATATTTAGCCAGTTTCGGAAGATAACCGACATTTTTTTTGGTAAGGGTGAGGGACTGTACTCTAAGCTTGAGGATTTGACGCTGAAGTTGCAGAAAGTAGTTACCATAACAAGCGCTGTGGTGGGAAACGGTGACGCTGTTTGGTCTTTAGAACCATGCACATAGCATAACCACTTCTGCCGCCACTCCCTTTGTGTGATGGCAACTGTCTCGCTATCTCCCTTGTGATTGGTTCTTGATGATTGCTCTAATGGTTAAGTGACGTGCAAACATCGGACGTGGAAAGAAAGATTCCATTTCAACCGTTGCCAGGCAACGTAACGACTCTTCCCCTCTTTTATACAAGCCTTTTCCCCCTCCCTTTTCGATGCCATAAGTAATCGTATATTTTCTCTCCCCCTCTCTGAATCTTCCTCCGCCTAAACTAAACAGATACAAACAGATCCACAGGATGTGACGTGTTGATAAGCTTTGTCGTAGAAGGAATTCAGGTTTTTAATTTTAAAAATCAGCATTTAACTGAGTATGTGGGTAGGAAGGGGAAGTATGGCTGAAGACTTGAATGCATAAAAAAGAGCAAAATGTATGGGCTTGTAGGTACTGCCTGCCATTATTGTTTCATTTATTAATAGAAGGAATTTTTTGCATAATACGTAGGAAACCTGTAATCAAACACAAGAAAACACTCAACTAGAAAATGCAAGAAATTAAAATTACATAAATCTAAGGTCCGCGTATTTCTGGAATCTGAAGAGCTCAGTTGTCTGAGGAGATGCAAACTGGCATATTTACAATCTCTCCAGAAATTTTTCTAAACTGGCGGCGCAAACACAGCGGTCTCCCAAGTTTCCTTTCCTCAGGAGTACATTTAAATCATCCTGGAAATGGCCACACAAGTTAGACCAACACGGTTTCCGTCAACTCTAAGAATAGCTCTGTCCGCTTTGCTCAAGGCGCATGCGTTCCAAGTTTTGCCACAAATGATGTATGTTTATGGTTAGGCTAGTACAGGCACAAATATTTAAATTTTAAATAAGCGCAGATTTTTAAAACAAACCTTTATCAAATGAAAGCAATATTTCAGATAACTGCCTGTCACATGTAATGAGAGTTGTGACACGTTTTTGCACTTAAAATATGCACATGCACGTAAAATAATTGCCTCTGATTAAACGTGTCTTCATGATATGTTCTATTTTCTTTTTTTTTTTACTTCAGATACACTGTCTTGACCTAAGGTAAAGAGCCCAAGTATCGTTCGTTCAGGTTTGGACCCCGAGTGTAAAAGGCAAGGTCTATTACACAGGCACGGCAGCTACTGTAACTACTGGAGCTTCAAGTCATGTCAAATATTTCATTACTAGGATTTCAAAATGCTGGTATTCGAGCCAAAGGTTGTGATCCTGTAGAAAGTTAACAGACTTTTTGTGAAAAGTACTCCGAATATTGCTCACCCTTGTCTCCATAAATATGCATTAGGCCAAATATTAACAGCAAATTTTAAATTTAGATATAGACGAAAGAAATCATGAAGGAAAAGGCACTGTACAGATTTTCTCAACTTAACTTCGTTCTTTGGACACGGTTTCTTAAGCATATAAATTTCCTCCTTATATTTTGGGCTAACAGACCACTTAGCTTAATATTTTTTAACCAATAACTTACGAAAAATGTGCTTATTATTATTATTATTATTATTATTATTAGTTTTAAAATGATAGACTCTATAAGTATATGGTTGGTAAAATTATGAAATATTTATCAGTGCAAGAAATAAATAATATAAAATTAGTCCACTTCTCTACTTCACGTTTTACGTGTCTACAGATTAGAAGAAGAAAATTTTCAAGCGTGAACAATAGAGTGGATGTTACTAGGCAGATTGCTGAATTTAAACAAACAATTTTCTTTAGAAAAAATGTAGTTTTTTTAATTAAGAGAAATTCTTTCCACTACTGGGAGAAGAAAAATGTAGACAACATGCGGCATATGGACAGTAAGTTGGCCCATCAACTTACAGCAATAATCTTTACAAAAGTAGCCTACACATTTATTTATGATTTATTTAAAAATTATTTAAATGTCCCATATAAAATCCTATGATAGAGCAATTAAAAAGTAATAAACTGAAAATTATGTTATAACGAATCCACTGTATTTAAATTTAATGTATCTCTCATCGAGAATTAAAGCTAAGATACATAAGGTGAACAACATTCGCCAAGCCGAACTAAGCTGTTTGTATCATATATGGTTTTAAAGCAACATGTTTCGGCTCAAAAAGAAGCCATCGTCAGGCTAATAAGACATTACATAGTTTATTATGAACGCTGCATAAAATTATCGCTTATCGTCCGCTTGAGATCTCATTTTCACAAATATTACAAAAGTGTACGATAAACCGAAACCAGTTAATTTACATCTTAAATTATATCCGATTAACGTGATAAAATAAGAAGTTAGAAATATTTCATTAAAACGGCTAGGATTAGAAATAATGTATTAATAATTCCAGGTGAGGTTTTTTATTAATATGTGGTCCTGGGAATCGTTTTGCGTTTAGTCCTTAAAATGTGTGCCTTTGATCAAACAAATATTCAAGAACTTGTAATCATTTACGGTTTTCCTTACATGATTTTATCAGTTCCTCGTGAAATAGTATCAGGAACTGTACACAAGTGCTGCAAATCCTTTGTTATTGTACATACCGCTATACATTGGCGTTTATAGGAAGCAAAAGAAAATATAATGAAATTAAGAGCAGACATGAAATAAAGTGAAATGCCAACTTGATGCAACTAGGTAATTTTATTGATGTACTCTTAGCTCGACATGTTTCGGGTACTTACGCCCATCATCAGGAGCACTGGATGTTGAGTTGCAGCGTATGGTTTTCTGCATCGAGTTTTTGGATGGGTGGTGGTCTTGAGAGGAGGTCGTGTGTGCAGTGCGGATGGTGCCGTGCACGGCACCATCCGCACCTTACACAGTGGCTCTCAAGACCACCACCCATCCAAAAACTCGGTCCAGAAAACCATATGCTGCAATCAACATCTAATGCTCCTGATAATGGAAGTATGCACCCGAAACATGTCGAGCTAAGAGTACATCAATAAAATTACCTAGTTGCATCAAGTTGGCATTTCACTTTATTTCATGAGAAAGATGCACGGTCAGACAACCCTTACGAGCAGAAAATACTTTCTTCTGGTCAGTTTGTATCGGAAGAACAAATTATAAATATCAGTACATGTTCTTTTACAAATAACAGGCGAGAGATACGCGTGAATAATATTTTTGCACTAGTGTTCTTCATTCTTTAATGTAAATCGACAGTTTCACATGTCAGAATCCAGGATAGATCTCAGTTTAAAATGCAGACCATGTAACAGAATATCACAGCCTTCACGAATCTCGAAACCAGGAAATTATTATGAAAATATCTGTGTTATTTTGTCAGCGTAATGGCAGGTTTATACGGCGCTGGGAACGTAAGTAATGCGAGAAAGTTTCCATAGGTTCAGCAGGAGTTTTAATGCTGGATGAAATAAGCAGGAGGGCGATTAAATTAGGTGCTGCAATATTAATCTCTTGTCTGTAGATGCATCAGTTCTATTTTAGTTATCCTTTTTCAAGTCCGCTGAGACAGCTAATTCGCATTGCTGCCTTCATTTCTTTCAATTCGCTTTTTAATTTAGTGTAGGCCTATAAGTCGAGGAAAAAAAAGCGGAGCAGAAGAAGGAGATGCATAAATTAATAACGGAACAAATGAAACGCGTCATAAATTCATAGAAACAGAAATACAGAGGAAGAGGGGTAATAATCAGATACACACAGACTTGTGCAAAAGTAGAATAGGACGTTTTGTGCCACAGGCTATAGTAAGAAGTAGCTAACGATCCTGGTGGGTGACTCTAGGAAATGCGTGTTTCCAGCTCATGCCGCTTTTTTTCTGACAGGGTTTGGGACCATGCCATACTTTGAGTTCATTTGTTTATGATTTATTGAAAGCCGATTTGAATTGCTCAGATTGCAGAGCGTGGAATGGTAAAAATCATCAGTGAGTGGTGAATTGCTCAGGTCACATATCGCCGAGAGCTGAATTTTAAGGAAATTTAAAGGAGATGTCTGCCGAAACTGAGGCTCTGTGCCAGGATTTCTTTGAGAGAAAGAGAACAGCCATCGAAACAGCAGTCAAGGTAGCTGGTATCTATCCAACCCGGATTCCAATCACGCATCTCCCGAAAACAAGTACAAAGTATGACGTCTTGACACAAACCTCTCTGTTCCTGCGTTTTAAATATGGTGGTTGTCAATCACTGACAGCACAAACTCTCCGATAAAGCTAACTTAATAAGCACACAGTGGTTCTTTTGTTTGTTGCTGGATATTTTTCTTTTGTTTAAAGCCTACCAGGTCCCTATAAAGCCCATTTTATTTTTACGTAAACGTAAACTTCACACTACAAGGTGGCACGAAACCATTGGGGGGGGGGGAAATTGAAATAAAGCCCTAATTTTCTCTGATCTAGATGATGCCTATTGTACGGAAGGGGGGGGGGGTTGTGTTGGCTTGAGGGTCGGTGGGAAAAGGTCTCCCCCACGGGGTTCGAAACCCAAACCGTTTATTGTTATGTACACGATCGCAAAGTTTACGGCCGTGACCTGCAGGCCTATTAGGAATTTATTTGTTTTTTTCAATTTCCCTTCTAACACCAATTCTTTGACGTCCACTCACCACATCCACTCACCACGTCCACTCACCACATCCACTCACCAAGTCCACTCACCACGTCCACTCACCACATCCACTCACCACATCCACTCACCAAGTCCACTCACCACGTCCACTCACCACATCCACGTGTTCACATCGAAAATGCCTTATCTGTGAAATTTTATCTTCTATGTTGTGAATCATAATGACCTGTTATTAATGCTGCATATACAAAAGGTATTGTCACTTATTTTGTTTGCTATCGAGGTCCTCACGATGAACTGGGACCCAGGTAATTAAATTACACTACCCTTCTCTGTCAGTGGGTTAAGATTCATCATTGCTTTCCGTCTTATTCCGTATCGATATTAAGCACCATTAGGCCTATTTAAACAGTTTCGTATTAAGCGTCTCGTACTTATTTTTAAAGAATTAACGTGCTTAAGTATATTAATATAAGACTTAACCAAAAGCGACTATTAGCTTCGTCATTAATCCGATATGAACAACTGCTCTCCCGTTACTGCACACGAAGAACAAAACAAGCCCAGATCAACTCTAAGTCTGCTGTTAAGATATGGAGAAATCTCACGGAACTTGTTCATTAAAACCAGGAAAGGTACAGTTTAGATAAGCAAGTCTCCATTGTTTCGAATATAGCCATGAATTTGAAATCGTAGGAAGTATCAGCGAAATCACCAGACTTTTATGCCCTGCGACAATTTACAAAATTTCTAAATTATGCAAAATTTTAGGTTTCCGCGGCTGCGTTCTTGAGCTCCCAGCTCTTTTGAGCTGTGACGTTGTGTTGCTGAGTTAGTGTTTGTCGACGTTTCGACGAAACATGTCGACTTTAAGGTTTGAGAAATCCAAAACAAATTATTTAAATCGTGTTTATTTTGGGTTTACAGAATCGATGGCCTTGGTATCATGGATTTCGGTACCTTGTGAGCTAGGCTATCAATCTTCTGGCCTTATTTCGTGCCCCTGTTTATATGCAGTCTACATTTATATCGAATTACAATATAGGTTCCACAGATGGCATCTGTCTTTTTTTCCAGCGCCTTACACATCGCGTGATTCTCCGTTGTGCGTGGCAGCGAAGTAACTTCCCCATTTTACGTAGAAACAGCAATCAAGTTAAGTCTCTGTCGTGACAGTCACGTTTAGTTACTTGGTCAGTCAATCACAGCACTGTCGGGGTCCAGAAATTCGATGAAAAGTAGAAGTAATTCACTTTCTGCCAGTAACTAAAGAAGGTGGAGACTATGGAAGGTTAGTTTTGGGAAAGGCCAAATAATGTCACGTGATAATCTTCATAAAGGACGTCATTGTAGGCTCTCCTACAACGAGGTTACCTCTCTCGCCTTATTCCTGTTGATAACGCCGTGAAACGGGTTCTGGCAACATGCTAAATTCCTCATCCAGTCATGAAATTCTCTCCGTTCTTCGACCGTCAAAGTTCATGACTCTTTTCACCAGAGAACATCATATGTTCCTTTCCTGAGTCAGAAAGCTCCATTATAAAATCAGTTGTTACGTTCCTTCCTGTTATCGACGCCTGTTTTTATTAACAAATATTTTCCCTTCAGAATTCTCAGAAATAATTAAGCGTGTATTTTTTTCTCTGTTGATACTGGGCCTACACTGATTTCATTTTGTATTTTCTTATGTCTCGCCTTCTACGGAGGAACTACCAATTGGACAGAACTGCAAGATTCGCTTTCCGAAAAGTCCAGGTTCTAGACTGTCCGTTTCAAATTTCTTACCCATCTCTTTGACTGAAAATTCTAAAAAGGAGTAAATATTGGATCGAAGAAGACCGAGATTTAGTTTATAGATCTTCTTTGTCTGAACGATTGTCTGTGTCCTCCGTAAAACGCTAAGACTAAAACTGAACCGTCCTGCAAAACCACACGCCTGCCTCACATTTGGATTCTTTCATTTCGCCACGTACGTAGAAATAGACCTACTTAAAAAATGTTTTAACTGAAGGCATTAAGGACATATAAGCACCACCGAACTACCGTAGATTTGAGAAAGAAATAGTAATAAGTCTCTCTAATCATCACGTAAAAGTATTTTAAAAATATATGAAAATATAACTCAATTTAAATCCATAAATATATATTTCTGGTTTTGTGCATTGAAGGTCTTGGACTTCAAATGATATGCTCCTGACACAAACACATTTCATCAGTTTGTAGCATGGTTTTATAGAAAACGTATATTCTTGAATCTTTCTGTAACCTGTCAGGTAATTCGATCAGCACTGAATTATGGGGTTCAATTCGACATTGAAATGGGATATGATCGGTTGGGTGGGATATTCCCGATAGACGAAAGGCGGGGAAGGGGGAGGAAATAGATTTAAAAAAAGGACAACACTATATAGCTTGCTTTTGAATAAACAATTAAATAAATAAACAAATAATAATGGAAAAATAACAATTTTTTTACTTCGAGATCGAAGATAAAAAATTTATGTCAGTGTGACTTGATTAAGAAGAAAGGAAGAAGCACAGAAAAAAGATGAATAAAAAAGAAAAGACGGCCATAGATACAGTGGAATGGAGTCTCTGAAGGCTGTGAATTTTAGTTAGAAAGACAAAACACTTGTAATTGCTAATTGGGTAGTCACAAAGGAAATGAAAGTTGAACCAGATACGAAAATAAGAAGAATATTTAGAAAAAACCTATTTAAAAAATTTATTGTTACGGAATATGACCAGAATAGAAGGCGGCACCTATAAATTAGTTCTTTCTTCCAACATGGTGACGTAATATATGCAAATTATCTTCAAACAAACAAGAAAAACTCTCTTACATGGCAGTGGAACACTTCCCGGTAATCTGAATTGCTTGAGAAAGTTAGACGCCTCTGCAATTGGTGGCCTCTCTTTTTCTTCGATATTTTCTCACGGCAAGAGTTAAACACAAAATAAACACGAACTAAAAACGATATTCTAGCAGATGTTCGAGAACAGTTTTCCTTTAATCGTTCCTGTTTGCTCTTCACATCCCAGCGAAATCATTTATATCACTTCTTGCGAACTCCAAAAACTGACATAACAAAATATGTGCTTTTCTTTCTTTTTTCAAATTTTTATAGATTGTCAGAAAGAGAGGCACTCAAACGAAGTTGACTTTGCTTACATTTTATTTCCCTTGAGCCAGGCTTAAGGGAGGGTGGGGAAACTGCCTGTAGTTAACTTCATAGTCAAAGAGAGCGAGGCAGCTATTTCATATTTTCATGTGAGGGGGCTTTTTCATTTTAGATTGAGAACATATCATTCATACGGCACCTGGGATTTCTCCCTAAACTTCTTCTCTCTCGCCCTTTGCATTTATGAGACCAAGAGTGTCTTAGGGCTTCAGCTTGTTTTGTATTGAACTGGCGTATGAAGGACTATCATAATCTTTGAAAAATGTCTCCCTGATTTTATAAAAATATTTGTAATATATTTAATATTCCGAATAAAATAAAGCATGCGACATTGAATGTAGCGATACCTCAAACTGTACCAATTTGTATGTAAAATTTTTAAATAACAGAAACCTGGTGAAATAAAAGAAATGAAATTTGCAACATGTTGCAGACAAAGATGGCGGTGGCAGAGAAAGTGTGATTGATAAAGAGTGTTTCATATAAATACTTAAAAAATTCTAGTACTTGAGACCTGAAGTATTCCTACAGGCTTTTTTTCTGAAATATTTATAGCCTAAAACATTCTACGTTGTAAAAAGAAAGTAGGCCGGGATGTAGGCCTGCCTCCATATTCATCTCTTCTCTAGTGCCTTTTGCAGATATCGTATGTGTTCTGAGATTTTGTCTCTCATTTTCACCACTACAGTTTAGCACAAGATGCATAGGACCGAAATATAAGAAATTTGAATACTTTTTCTTGTCTGCAATAAATTAAATTCAGATTATGAAAACAATTAATAAAATAATTACATCGCTATAAAGCTTCTCAAATCTCTTGTTTTAAATGGGAACCAAAATTCCCATGAGCAGTTTATTCTATCCCAGGAGGAATCCTCCACTTCGTGTTGTGTCTTCATGTGGCGGAAGAAGACACTTTTCAATAACGACAGTACCGTAAATGCAAGTCCATTGAAATGCATCCATGGCCAGCCGACCTAGGGTGGTACTCCACTTCAGGTTGACCGGAGTGCTAATAATCCATAATCGTATAAAACCGGTACGTTTTCCAAAGTTTACGAATATTCTCGGATGTGCGCGGCATATTTTGCATAACTAAGTTAAAAAAAAAGCAGGAACCTTAGAACTGGAACCATCAGAATTCTCAACAGCTCAGGTACATTACGAATTAGAAACGTAATTTCTAAAGTTTAGATGGCAATTTGTAGCTGTAGAGGAAAGGAGAGGGGAGCAATATGTCGACAAATGAACAGACTGTTACACATTTGTCTATGACATTGGAATGGTGTTTGTATTTAGAAAAACGTTGCTTCGTGAAAAAGGGAATCGGAACAGCAGTTAAGCTACTGATATGGATTAGTGGAAGGATGAACCATATAGAACTGCAAGACCGTTTTTATTATGTTACGGAATGAATGTGATTATCCTAACTAACGTTAATGGGTGGGCTGGGCCTGTAGCATAGGAAAGGAATAAGTGTTACTGTCGCATAAAATTCACAAAAAATTCAGTCAATAAAGATGAAAGGAACTGAGGGAACGATATTGTATATGAGAGAATAATATTAAAATAAAAATGAAGTGGATGCAATTGTATGGATTGGATTCAGCCAACTCACAATTGTGTGTAGTACTTTAGTTGTCACCACTAAAGTCCACAGTTATGAAGCTCAACTCCCAGAGACGCATATTGCACGGTTCGCCCCTTCTGTGTGTCGCCCAAGACAATACGCGGGACAGAGGCAGAGAGCGTACATCGCGCGCCTGAAGATTAATAACCAAGACGACGCAAAGTAGTTGGCCAATGTTTTGCTGGGTAGTCGGTCCTCAGGGGCACATCTCAGCCCGATAGCTGCCGTATACACATCTGCATTATTGCTTATGAATATTTCAAAAACAGTGTTTTTATACCGTAAGCTGCTGTTGGTGCAGGCATGGTTCAACAGGAAAGAACTTCCTGGCTCTTAAAGGATTCCCCTTGCATGCAGCTTGCCTATAACCTGCGCCACCTGTGTTCTTGTTTGTTCATTTTCTGCATGTGGTTGCTTGCAGTTAATTAAACAGCGGCTGAGTGCCACTCGTTCATATCCGAAAATAGTGTATTGGTGACGTTTATGTTCATTCACTTGATGTTCCCAAGCTTATTAACCACAATACTTTCCGCTCACCATGCCTCACTGCGGCTATTGTCTACGTCTCATTTACCTACTAAAAATGAAATTTAAAGTCAGCAGATGCAACATTTAGTAAATTCGTGTCAAAAGATTAATATTTGATTGGAACTGATTTGATTCGATTTCTGTTAGGAACAAATCAAACCTGATTTCAAGTAGGACAGTAGAGTAAAATACGGGGTAATTATTTTTATTTATTTTTCAGTATTTTGAATACCCGGTATCAAAACATTTCCTTCTTACAACGTCGGAATTAAACAGCCATATTTTTGCTCTTAATTTCCTTCCGGTTATCACAGTGTTGGGTTTGTTTGTGTCTATGTCACACACACATCTTAGTCACACACTTACTCATTGAAAGTCAAAAACGTTCCCAAAAATATATGTCACTATAAACCACTTTATCCGATACCCAGTTTTAAAGACACAATCCTGTTTTCTGTTAAAATATTTACCATAAAATCCCCTGTTCAGGCTGCTAAATGAACAGGACTTTTATCAGAAGCTGTCACGTTTCAGTCTTCCTGGTGGCCAATTGTTTATTGAAAGCTGATGTAATACATATTTATCCCGTAAAATCTTCTTTCTTGAAATATGTGCTCTTCTGCGATATTACACACCATATGGAGGTAATTTATTACCGACGTTTCGGCACAACTTATCGGTCCAATGTTACTGGATACATGAAGATGGAACCGATAGGTTGTCCCAAAAATTCGGTAAGAAATTACACCAATAGGTTGTTTCATATCTCAGAAGAGTGCAGATTTCAATTATTTCGCGAAGGAAGCCCGAAAATTTCTTTCCTCCTCAAGGTCACAAGGTTAATTTTGCTCCCACAAACTTTGTACCATTCTCTGTATAATATTAAAAATTCAGTAATTCGCGTATTTACATTTTACGACACACGTTACTCGTTTTTCTTTTACCATTTTTAGGGTGCTTCTGCACGCCTGAGGAGCTTCTCTGAAATCGTTCGATCTGTCTGCATTAGTGTAGGAACAAGTAACATTTCCCACTGAATGATATTTTTAAAACTTAAGTGTGGAAAATTACGGAACTTTGTAATTTCCTTCAAGACCGGGCATTTTAAAGCTCCACATTAAACAAAATTCTACATGCATTTCTGGGTCACGGGCTTTTGCAGTATTCTTTGGGGCATGTTCTGTTTCTGTTATGACCTATACGAAATTGAACGAAATAAATTTAGGCTTTTCTAACTCTAGGTCTATGTGCCAAAACTAAAAATCACATTTTTCCAGAGATTTTTTTTGCTTTGCTCATATCCTAACAACAGCGCTAAAATGGAGTTTAGTGGTAAATGCGGATCAATTTTAACGTTTTTGTTAAGTTAAGGGAGGGGGGGTTATTGAGCACCGAATTTTCGGAGGAGGAAAAGCTCTAAATATGTAACAATTACAGGACATCGAAAAATTACTTTTTGATTAAAAATTCTGGTATTGGTATCTCACGATTTAGTGATTTCATATGTACTGTCTGATATACGCTTATATGTGCATCGAGTTTCAGAACGTATTTAAACTATAAATTCTTCAGAATTGTGTAAAAGTAAGCCGGACAGAGTGGACATTAATAAGATTATATACACACATTTATATGTGTGCCTTTATGTAAGAACTTATACACCTGTTAATGTTTACAGAACATATATTAATACCCTGAATACGTATATAGCCCCAGCAACGGACTTACGTCTCTCAATGTGTCACATAGCCCGTTCTTCCACTTAATATAACGACAATATTGTGCCGAGGAGTTAGTAAACTACTTTAAAATATGAGTGTATCTATTCTGTGAGTCCGCTGCTTTATACCGCGGGAGGCGCGGGGGGATTGCAGGAATGTCTTTACGATAAAGTGAACGTCATAATGTATCGTATCGCGAGCCAATAACATGGAATGACACGAAGCTTGCAAGTGCAACAAGAAAAGTTAAACTTTCAGGGAAAAGTTACGAGAGTGCGGTAGTGGGGAAAGGAGAAGGGGCGCTCAGAATGTTTTAATTTTCAGGATTGACTTTAACTGAAAATGGAACTGAACCTTAATGGTGGCAGTCTCTCTTCAAATGAAGGGCAATGTATAGGCTACAGTATAACATTGGATTTAAAATGTGAGAATTAAAATGAGCAGATCTGTGGCAGTGCAGGTAGGCGGATCAATATTTAACTGAACGGGTGACTAGTTGACTAAGTGAATAAATACGTATTAGTTTGAATTATTTCTAATCAGTGGATTGGCTTAGGCCAGGGCTCCCACGGACTTTTATTACATATTGTCGTAAATAACAACGCATCGAAGGTTGTGTTGTTGTTGTTATTGTTGTTGTGAATATTATGCTGTGAGTAGCAGGTATTTGTTAAATACCGTCTCCAGTTCTTGGCTGAGATGATGGCTAGACCCTGTCCTTGCTGCAGATTCTAGTCGTTTTCCGAAATTCGTCGTGACACTTACTGAGGTTGAATGCCT
>Ga0131853_10015867_pt1 | contig 13767 bp, 13 predicted proteins | sample TergutLab28metaG_FD_92764 | JGI IMG/M metagenome (GOLD analysis project Ga0131853, IMG submission 92764) | Labiotermes labralis P1 segment gut microbial communities from Petit-Saut dam, French Guiana - Lab288 P1 (version 2) (version 2) | ecosystem: Host-associated > Arthropoda: Insects >... | reverse complement strand
TTAGGTTTCTGTGACCGTGCATCGTGAGCAAATTGTGAAGTGAGAGAGAAAACCAACAAGATGCAACAGTTAGATGTTTATTTTTAACAATTTCTCAACATGTTTCGGGCATCATTATGCCCGTTTTCAGGAGAAGATGGGCATAATGATACCCGAAACATGTTGAGAAATTGTTAAAAATAAACATCTAACTGTTGCATCTTGTTGGTTTTCTCTCTCACTTCACAATTTGCTCATTAGTGTTCGCACAAGTGGGACAATATAACAGATATGCGTCGCTTAACGACGGGGATACGTTCTGAGAAATGCGTCGTTAGACGATTTCGTCGTTGTGCGAACATCAAAGAGTGTAACTAGGAGAAGGTATGTAGTCAAACACAACTTAATTAAGTTGTGTTTGACTACATACCTTTTCCTAGTTTCACACACACGCAACGGGGATGACACACTTCCTAGATCAAAGAGTGTACCTAGAAAGTATAGCCTACTACACACCTTGGCTATATGGTATAGCCTATTTATCCTAGGCTACAAACCTGTACAGCATGTTACTGTACTGAATACTGTCGGTAATTGTAACACAGTGATAAGTATTATAATATATTATAATATTATACTGTTATGTTATAATCTTATGGAACCACCGTCTTATATGCGGTCCGTCGTTATGTGGCGCATACTTGTAGTTACGCATTTTGCTTTAGAGGGTAAACATTCTCGCCGTCAAACGAACGAGCAGTAAACCGTAAACCACGTGAGACGGCCAGGCCAGTGGAAGAGCGCCCTTAAATTCGTTCAGTTCGTATGGTCAGTAAAGTGAACTTACGTCGCTCTTTGTCACTGAATCTGCCAGTGTGTGACATTCAGTTTCCGCGTACGTGACATTCCACACTGGATAATGAAAGGTGAGGAGCTAGAATGCTAATAAACAGCCATCATGCGAAAGAGTTGTTTGGAATGCGATCGTGGAACGTCAGGACGTTACGTAACTCTGATACCTAGAGCGGAGCGCGTTGCGGTGTGTGGGAGGGAAGAGCTCTTTCATTACGTCATCCAGTAACCAAGGTGACGCGACTATCGTACACCGTGTAGTGAGAATCCAAAGTCCGGTCGGAGTGGTTGGTTGCGTGTTTTTTGTGCTTGTTTGTGCGAGATTTCTTGGTGTTTGGAATCGCTCGATGCTCCCACTTCGGGGAAGTATCGCCACTCTTCATCCGCGTAGTCACAATGGATCTTAACAAGATACGACAATGTACGTATGACGTAAAATTGAAGTGCTATCGCGTAACAATTGACGTGGAAAAGCAATAAGTATTACGTATTCTGAGTGTGTGTCTGTAATCTTAATTATCATGCATGCAAAGTTTATGCGCCGTGTTATCATGTGGCCTGTTCGGGCCTACCATATGTTCCCACATTATCTCATAAACTGCACTTTTCTTTCCCGGAAAAGCGCTATTGGACATAAAATGTGTGTTTTGGTTCTCTCTGCAACTCTTGTGTGAAACGTTTCTGGTGCTAAGAAGAATTCAGCGAGATACTGTTATGAATGAACATGGGTCTTCATGTGAAGTACCCGTTATTCATGTCAGATTTTAATGAAAGTCGAATTTTCTGGACAGATATTTAAAAAAAAATCCTCAAATATAATATTTCATTAAAATCCGTCCGGTGGGAGCCGATTTATTCCATACGGGCGGATGGCGGAGGTAATCGTCGCGTTTCGCAATTTTGCAAACGTGCCTAAAAATGGCTTTGCGCCGTCCATAACCGTCAGCAGTAAAGTGCGTATCAAGCAAGCAATACCTACAGAGGACTCAACACCGTAGTAAGTCCAAGTGTAGCTAAGATGTTGGGGACACGTCTGGGGGCGAAGTTTGATTGCGTCGGGAGGGGCTGTAATGGGTTGGACATCTAACTGGAATGCAGGAAACAAAATACGCTTTATAATTGTGGTAAATGACAATGTGGAAGGGGGATTCATTCTACATGGGTAAGGTAAAGGTAAAGATAAAACAATCCCATTACAAGCCTGGACAGGCCCAGAGGTTCCAGGAGGTTGAGGCTCCCAGATATCAAGACAGTTGGCACGCACCAGCCACCTTTATCCCCAGGAAATATTCCTGGTACTCATTTCTGTTAGAGGCTGAGTCAACCCCAGGGCCATAGTGCGGCCGGAAAGAATGTAGATGAAAAATTCCAGTGACACCATCGGGAATCGAACCCGCGACCTTCTGAATTGTAGCGCAGTGCCTCAACCAACTACGCCACCGCGTACCTCCGCTGTATGGGTAAAATTGGTGGTAATTGTAGCCAGAATGGAGAAGCTGTGAACGTTTTAGATGCATATGTCCACATTTGGGAGTACATGCTACAAACTTTCGCTAGTAGAGACGGGTTGATGGATTATGTAAAGGGGCCTGCCATGTTAATTAATCGTGTGGTAACTGTGTACTTTTTCACAGCCCTTAAATACGCACTTAAATTGCTAAATCGCTTGTTGTGGATTCATTCAGAATATACAGGATTATTCGGAATGATTGTCGGGGTTTTAACAACTTGCCACCTCGTTCTCCAGATGCAACCCCATGTGATTTCTTTCCATGGGGTTACGTCAAGGATCAGGATTATGTTCCTCCTCTTGCCGCAAGTTTCCCGGAACTGAAGGTACGAATCAGAACCGCCATTGAAAGCTTCACCGCTGACATGCTACAAACAGTTTGGAACGAACGCGATTATCGTGTTGATGTTTGTAGAATCACAAAGGGTGCACATATAGAGCATCTATAAGGTATGTAACAAAAACTTGGAGTGTTGTTCTATTAAATAAAAAAATACGCGTACTCCTATCTCAAGTGTATTGTGTATGACAAGTTGTAAAACCCCGACAATCATTTCGAATAACCCTGTACGTGGTTAAGAACTTGGCGGTGTGTTGCCTGTACGTCAGCGAGGTGCGGGTTGGGTACCGGGAAGTTGGGCGAACGTGCACTTTGGGAAATGTTAATAACAAAGATCTTAATAATGTAATACTGGAGACTGGACCGTGAGTATGGAGGGTGATTGTAAATATGATCATTCTACCCTGAATAGCCTGTGATTTGTTGTGTTCTCAGCAAGCCACTGTTGGAATAACGTGCTTTACTTTTTAGCATGATCAGTTTACAATAATAAAATGCAGTTGCTCGTACTGTCACTAGATTGTTGCTGTTCTTGGCTATGAAATGCTACAGAGTTTTTCTGTATACGTATCCTAAATACAGAGATACAGTAGGCTGTGTCTTGGTGACGTGTTGATGTTTTGACTCTTTGGTGATACTAAACTCCGTGGCCTTAGTCCGCACGCGAACTATATCGACAGAGCGGCCGCCGCCGGTCGGCGAAGTTAGTGCCAACTTTTGCGGATAGAGGGGTGTCACGTGGTCAGCGCAACGGGTCTCCACAGCCGTTAATCTCTGTTTTGTAGACCTGGAGCCGCTACTTTTTTCATTCAAGTAGCTCCTCAATTGACATCACGAGGCTGAGTGGACCCCGTTCCAGACCCACTACTACTCAGAAAATCTGGTAGCGCCGGGGATCGAAACCGGGACCTCTGTATCTGTAGCCAGAAACTCTGACCACTAGACCACAGATTGTACGTAAAGATTGAGTTCCTGCCTCGCAGAGAACACAGTGTGTTCGGTAAGGAAACAGCCGCTATTCATTGTAAGGAGACCATGAAACATAAATATGCACTGTGTGCAGAAAATGCACATTTCCTTAGAATGTTAGTCTTGGCGGCGTTTAAACAAATAAGCAGTGGGATGTGAAGTGTAAATTGAAGCGCTCACGAAATTGTAAAACTTTTTGGCTGTCAGACATTACGGAATTGTATATATCATGGAGGCGAAGACAAACGTTGAAGATACACAGTTTGTAAGTGAATTGTTTGAGTGTATCCTTATAGTAAAACCAACCAGATGCACTTATTTCTCATATTTATTTTTGGAATGAAACTCTACTTGTTTCGGACAGTTCCTATGTCAGTCATCAGGAGTTTTTTACTGTACACACACCAATGGTATATGTCACAGGTTTGCTGACAGCTTGCAAGCAGGATCAGGACGGAACCAGTTCTGTCCTGATCCTGCTCACAAACTGTGTACAAACCTGTATGACATATACCATTGCTGTGTATAGAGTGAAAAACTCCTGATGATGGACAGAGGAACTGTCCGAAACATGTAGAGTTTCATTCCAAAATAAAATAGAGAAATTAGGGCATCTAGTTGGCTTTATTGTAAGGATTCGTCACGGTGCGCGGTCACCTGAACATAAAATTTGTTTTAGTGTAATTATGTCAAATAGTTTTGGATATTGCTGGCTACCGAACTGGGCAAGGTTTTTGAATCATGGATGCTAGGACAAGTGTTGGGGGGGGGGTATATACCTTTTTGACAGCTTTGTTCGTTGAATGGTACAGTTTTCTAGTTCCATGCGAAAATTCTGTTCTTTTTCAAAGAAGAACACCTTTCAGAATTATTCTCATAATAAAAGCCAATAAGATGCACTGTTTCTCAACTTTATTTCGGTAGACAACTCTACATGTTTCGGACAGGGTTACTGTACATCATTAGGGGTCTTAATGCTGTATTCACAGTAATTGGTATTTGTCATACTGAAATTTTAAACATGGGTAAAATTACTTGTGTGTGTGTGTGTGTGTGTGTGTAAATTATTGTTAAATTGTACTACATGTTATAGGTAAAGTTCTTTGTTATAAAAGAAGTAAAAATACAGGGTTATTCGAAATGATTGTCGGGGTTTTACAACTTGTCATACACAATACACTTGTGATAGGAGTACATGTATTTTTTTATTTAACAGAACAACACTCCAAGGTTTTGTTACATACCTTACAGGTGCTCTTTATGTGCACCATTTGTGATTCTACAAACATCAACACGATAATCGAGTTCGTTCCGCATGTCAGCGGTGATGGTTTAAATGGCGGTTCTGATTCGTACCTTCAGTTCCGGGATACTTGGGGTAAGAGGAGGAACATAAACTTGATCCTTGACGTAACCCCATAGAAAGAAATCACATGGAGTTGTATCTGGAGAACGAGGTGGCAGTTGCCAAAACCCCGACAATCATTTCGAATAAGCCAGTATTTCAGAAAATGCAATAGGTTCTGCCGATGTAGTAACATTTGTGTGCATACAGTAAGTCTGTCCGAAACATGTAGAGTTGTTTATCAAAATAAAGTTGAGAAATAGTGCATCATGTTGGCTTTTATTATAAGAATATATCACGATACGCGGTCCACTGAATGTCAAATTCTTTCAGAAATACTCAAAACGAACGCCGGCATTTCTAGGAAAGCATTCCGTTGCGGAATTACACTAGGAGTTGGTTACATTTGTTCAACCGTGCGCCATTTTGTTTAGACGCACTGGTGTGTCTCTATATTGATTCTGACCCAGCTAAATTAATATTAGACAATGTGCTTCACGACCTACGAACCTTCCAGCGCTCGAAGGTGACGCAAAAGAGTCTTGTCTAAGCTTCGACGGAAGAACTTCTTACAAATTTTTTATTAATCTACGTAATCGCACTGAAATGTACAAACGTTTGCAGCACGAACTAATTGTTACTGATGAAACTCTCGTCAAGATACAGTAATATAAACAGCCAACTAGATACAACAATAACAGATTTTATTGATAATTACAATCAGCTCAACATGTTTCGGGCGATAATTTCGCCCATCCTCAGGAGCATTAGACTGTGTTTACAGCTTGTGGTATAATGCACTGACGATGCTGCCTGTTGGTGACTAGTTCCACCTCATCCTGGTCACTAGCAGGCAGCATCGCCCGTGCATTATACCACAAGCTGTAAACACAGCCTAGTGCTACTGAGGATGGGCGAAACTATCGCCCGAAACATGTTGAGCTGATTGAAGTTATTAATAAATTATCATTGTTGCATCTAGTTGACTGTTTATATTATTTTATCAATGATGCACGGCCACACAAACATAAAAAATCTCGTCAAGTTTTTTACGTCCTTACAACGTGAAACAGATGGCAAGTAAACCTGTGGTGAAATTAACAGTAGGGGGCACGAATATTTTTTTTTTCTAAATAATTTATGTAATAAATAAAACCTGTCACAGAAAACACGTTGTTGTTTCATTACGGGTTCCGTTCTGTTAATGTGCTGTTGAGAGAAATAGTGCTGTTCTCTGTGCGAACCATACGAAGCACACGTGTCGACAGAATGTGAAATTTTCGTAAGATTAAAGTTACTGCTGTGTGTAGTTAACACTGTTGGGAAATGCAGTGTGAGGGGCCACAGAAGGAGATGAAAATGTTTAAGTTCGGCGGAAATAAATCGAAGTAAGCCGTAGACGGCCGCTGCCTGTTTCCCGGGAATGGGAGGGGAGTCGAATTTCAAGATGTACCCAATTTGGAGAATACGCGTTTTCGGGAACGAGTTGTTCGGAGTTGTATGTTCGGTCTTTATTTCTGACTTGCTGCATATGCCCATACAGGGGTGCTGATAAGTCCCTAGCCTGACTAGGAAGGAAACAAGCTAATATTTCTGTCGGAATGGCGTGAATTTCCTTCGGCGCCTTGCCTTGCAGGAAAAGAAACTTGATGACAGCTCGCGTCTCGATGTTGTTGAAATCGCGCGGGTCCCTGACATGCTTCCGAGCTTGTTTCCGTCCTGGTCGGGCTGAGGACTTATCAGCACCTCGGTATGTTGTCCCCACTCCAAGTGAGCTATGAGAATCATTGTAGGGATAAGAGGTAGAGATTCATGTAGAGAACATTTTAAGAGCTTAAAAATATTACCATTACAATCTCCATGTATGTTATCCATTTTGCTTTTTGTGATCGATAATGGGGATTATTGTAAGGTGAACTCGGAGATACACAACATCAATACTAGGAATAAATCGAAGCTACATCTGCCAATATCTAACCTGTCAGTATATCAGAAGGGAACATATCACACTGGGATTAGGGTGTTCAACAGTATGCCTACTCAAATAAAGGAACTATGCCATAATAGAAATCAGTTTAAACGTGCCTTGAAAATTGTCTTGTACTTTCACTCATTTTATACCCCTTGGATGAATATTTTAGTTGTAATAAGATTTAAAACATTTACTATTATTTAGCTATTTTTTTATGTTCTAAAGTTTCATCTTGAGAATTGTTGACCTGTTCATTGTAAGTAGTAACATATTATGAAACTTTGCTACTGAAATGCATGTCTAAATTAGTACATATTGTTTACTTTTTGACTACCACTGATTGTACATTGGCTGCATTGTATTTTTTCTTATTTTAGACTGCTTGTATCTATTGTAATGTATTGTAATACTCATTGACGGAGTTAAGTGGAATTGACATGTTCTGTATCCTGTGGATTACAACCCCCTTCTGGATCAGATGAACAAAAATGAATTGAATTGAACTGAATGTAATCGGTACAGCTATAGATCAGAAACCGACAGGCGACGATGGGAGTATCGGCTGTCGCTATGCGATGTGGAAGGAAAGGAGAAACCCCCACATTATGATCTCGAAGCAGCAACCAAAGTGAGCTATGCAGACACCAAACTGTAAACTAACCACGTGGGGGCAGAGTCCCTCCTGAGAACCTACTAGCTCCCCAGCCAACTAAGAAATTACCCGCTTTTTATGGAACCTGAAGTTTCAAAACCGTGTTCACAAGAGCCCGAAAATTCTGTAGTACCTGTCCTGAGCCAGATTAGTCCGTCTTCTCATAGGTTTTTCAAGTGGTCTTTTGCTTTCAGGTTTTCCCGCCAAAACCCTGTGTGCATTTCTCCCTATCCGTTCCACATGTCCTTCACAGCTTATCCTCCTTGATTTGATCATGGTAATAATAATAATAATAATAATAATAAAATCACTCAGACAATACCTGAGCAAGATATCAGGATATCCAGAAATTAAGAAACTACAAACAACAGCCATATTGGGCACTGCACACGTACTGCGGAAAGTGCTGATGTAAAAGTACAAAACATATTTCACGGGTGAAATAACATTACATGTAGCACAAATTGTAAAAACAGAACAGCTGCAACATTATGTACCCTAGAAACGTGGTTTGTTTCAGGTATATAATTGTAAATACCCTACATACAAGTTATAGATAAAAAGGGTAATAATAATAATAATAATAATAATAATAATAATAATAATAGGCGAAAAATTATCATTTCGAAGCTTGTCGTTGTGCCTGCTCGTTGTGTTCTGTGTCATGTGCGTGTTCATGTCATACCATGGGTCATGTTTGAGTAGCTGAACAAGACTTGTTTCAGCTTCAGCATGTATAAAGTAGGGGGTTGATGGATCGACGCTGGCCGAAACGAAATTTGCAAGACTTTTGACCTCGGCTCCTAATTGCGCAAAAATGAAACGTGCCGACAATCACTACTACTGTCATGTGTGTCATTATGTCTTAAGTTGATGAACTTTATGCAGTGAATGCATGACACTGTAATAACAGTAATGCCTTTACGTGGTACTGTATGTGTCATTTAATTTAGGAGCTGCTATGAGACATGCACCAATAAGAAGTAGCAGTTAGATATGTTTATGTATATATATATATATATATATATATATTTATTTATTTATTCATTTATACGTACAGTATATGTCTGTGGGAGCCGGGAGAGGATTGTCACTATAGTGACTAAGCTACGGGCTGGATGGTCCGGGGTTCATTTCCTGGCAGGGGCATTAGATATATCCTCCGAAACGTCCAGACCGTATCTGGGGCCCACCCAACCTTCTGGTCAGTGGATATCGGTGGCGTGAGGCTGACCACAGTCTAGTGCAGAGGTTATGAATGAGTGGAGCTGTACGTCTTCTCCCCCCTTTGTGTCTTCATGGAATGTACAGGGATGACTTTACCTTCACGTTTTGCGTATCATGCAGCGCCCTCTTGGCAGTGGCGTAGCTGTGTTCGTGGCGCCCAGGGCGAGGAACCGCGGTGGCTGCCTGTAACAGAAATTATGTATGTGAAGAAGTCACATTTATTGAATGCAATTTTTTTGGTGCAACAATTGAAATTTCTTTGAGAGCAGAAAGTTTTATTTTTATGTAAAATATTCATTCTGTCGCCCATTCCCCCGCCCGCCCGCTCCCAGCTCTCTATCGCTCGGGGCGGTCGCACCTCTCTTCCACCTTAGCTACACCACTGCCTCACAGGACACAATTTTTAACATCCCGAGGAATTTTTTTTCCCTACGTCTTTTCAGCATTTCGGTAGTAGAGGAAGGAATTTGAACTAACAAATGTGCCATTCGAAATACACGGCACAACTGTTATTACCAAGCTTTGCAGTCTGAGTTATTACGCGTTATTGAACCGATGTTATCAGACTGTTGAATGTTGCAATGGTCTACGGATGATTTGCACATTTTACAGTAGAATGATGAATAAAGCGTTTGGATATCGTCTTGTATTTTAATGACAGCGTCATATTTTAATGTCATTAAAAGGATTATTTATGAGAGCTGAATTAATTGCTTGTCTTAACGACGCGTTTTGTGCAGCTGGAAACAGACCTTAGGTTCAGAACTGCTGGCTGAAATATGAAACGCTAACTTTCCACTCGCTTTGTTTACAGCTGCGTTTGTATTTTTGTGTAACTCAGCAAAATTTTCTTCTAAAAGTGTTGGTCAAAAGTAAAGACTGGTAGAGTGATCGGAGTATTTTGTACAGATCCTAAATTTTTAAGCATATGACATCATTTGTGTTTTTGTGGTTTTACGGTTCGGTGCCGGGCCACGGTTAAATTAACCTTTTGGCGCCGGAATTATTTTTTTTTTAATTTTAGCGCACCCTGTATATAAAATGTGAATAATACGGGAACCAAATACGTTAGAATTATGAAACAAACTGCATTTTGAAGAGAAAAAACGGAGAGTATATACCATGCTTAAAACATTCAGTACCTACATTTGTTGAATAAATATATAAAATGCAACTTTAGAGGTTAGCGGTGCGGTACGACCACTATAGTTGACATTAGGCGTCTAAAGGTTAATTTAGGTGTGGCGACGTCACGTCCATATCAGTAATGTCCGTTGAAGCGACAGACGTGGGGTACCGAGGTATGTGGTACACTGGCGGCGTGCCCCAAATGTAGGTCGGTGACACGCCAAGTGTTACGAATCAAGACTAGGCAACCCACGTACGCACGCCCGCTCGCATGTTAAGTACTAACGGTCCGTCTGATACGTCGCAGAGTCGCCGCATCGCTACGTGGAGTCGGAAGTGACGATTCACTACCGGAGTCCGGTGCGCTCCGAGGCCAAGGAGGCGCTATCCGAAGAGGAGCTGGCGAGACGGCAGGCGGAGGCTATGCGCAGGATATACCAGGAGGAGCGGAGGAGGAAGTATTTGCAGGAGCTACAGGACATGCACAGCAGGAGGCATACCGATAACTTCACGTGAGTTTATGAACACGGTACTCGTACGGTTTTTTCAAGTTTGCGACAATGTAAGGTGGCAGACATTTCTGCCATGCGAGAGTGACATCTTTGCGTACAGTGGCGTACCCAGGAATTTTGTTCGGGGGGGGGGGGTTCAACAAATTCAGTTGAGGACAGAACAGAGAGAATTGGGATCTGGGCAGCTGTAATTTGGTACAATAAATTTCATTCCATATAGTAAACTTTTCTTAATTTTTGGTACTTTAAGACTATTTATGATGACAACCAATTTATTTGTCATTGCTAATGTAAAACAATTGCGAACTTAGGTAGTTTTAGAATTTTACTGCCTTTTTTTTCCAAACATCTTGGGGTGTTGGCGTCCTAAATTCAGCAATTTTTAACAGTTTTCACAATTGGGTTGAGTTTGGCACGATTTTGGAGGGCCTTCGGAATTAAGGGGGGGGGGGTTAAACACCACCCGCCCCCTCGGTATGCAACTGTTTGCGTAAGTACCAGAACAAGGGGATCATCCTTCATGTGACATATTGCCAGATTTGCATACAGTAATACTAGAGTAGGGTGGAAGTATTTGTATGTGACATTGATATCATGTGGCAGAATACAGGGCATTCTCTTCAGGTGACATACTAGTTCCCATGCACGTATTCCAGAGCAGTGTAGAAGATTCTGATGGTGACATCCTGACAGTTTTGTATGAATGCCAGGACAAAAAGGAAATTCCTGCAAACTGGGCGGGTTGGCGTAAAAGAAGAGATACTCAGTTCTGATGGTGACTGGGCTCCAAAGTGTGCTGGTTGGGGTTTTAGATGGTTTACTGCAGGTTCATCACATGGGTACCGCAAGGCTAAGCCATGACTGCCTCCTTTTATTCTTAATTATGCGCTATTAACTGCCAACCTCATGTCTCATTTGGTGCAAAAGAACATAATTAAATAATAATAAATCATTCCCTTATATGAACTGCAAGTGATTCACAGAACGTGTCTTGTTGGTTCCCACACGGAAATTCCTAAAGGAATTATAAGGAATTAAATGACATTGGAGTACCAGAACAGGGTGGAAGTTCTTGCAGGAGCTGCAATGTCTGTACTGTCTTTGGCAGAATACCAATGAAGGACAAAAATTTTCATTCTATGCAACTTCATTTGGGCTGTAGAGAAGAGAGGAATGTGATATTGTAGTTGTAGGGGATATAGTGACAGCTTCTTGCAGATGATTTTTTTGAGAATGACATCAGAAGACAGATGTCTGCAGGTAGAGTAAGTACAAAGAAAGAGTCTTCTTCCTCATCCTTAGTTAAGCACTGAGCACTTGACACTTGAAGAGGCAGTGGCAGTGTAGATCCATAGAGTTAATTGCTGCACTAGGTGCCAGAGATTAGTCAGCTGCAGGCCTCTGCCACTTCATGCACAAACAAGAAGCCCCAAGTGGCTCTTAGGTACAGGGTTGGATGAGGCCCACAACCGGTCTGGGTGTGGTGGCACAGGGAAAAATCTGCCCAGAAATGTACCCTGGCTTTTGCTGTACTGACAAAGCCAACCCAACTGTATCTTAAGGTAAATGGGCTTGTACATTCCATTAGCCGGATTAACCTGGTAAATTGTGCTTCAGGGTTGTACAGAATGTGGTCTGAAACAGTGCAGTGACATCAGAAACACTCCAAGTAATTCAAAGGAGACTCAGATTAATCAAAGAAAGTTAGTTAATTGTTTATCTCAAGAAATTAGTGCCTTACATCATCAGCACTTTGACAGAAGAAGATGCTGATTTGTTGTTGGTCCTGAATTTTAGTTGTTCCGCCGTCTGTAACCTGCAGATGCAGTTGTGAGAATTAACTGTGTAATGTGCTTTTTAGTAATACCCACCATGGTATGCTTAATGCCTAGCTCATGTTCATAATAGGTGAAGCCTGTTGTCCTGGTGCTACCCAAAGAACATGTGGCATTCAGGTACTAAGAATCCATCAACTGTTTACAGAATCCCAGTACATTATGTCAGAGTATTATGTTGTACATTGTGGAGGAAACACTGGTTTCATGGTACTTCATAATGAATTTAACTGAAAGCAGTATGAGAAACATGTTTCATAGTCTATGAGAGATAAAACATTTTGTTGTGTCATAGCTGTGTTTTGTGTTATGCACTGATTTGTTTAAATTTGACGGTGTATTTATACATTCTATTTGCAGACCATCACAAAAGTCACCAATTCCTCTTAACCGTTATGACGACTTCGTAGATGATGCTGGTAACAAGGGAAAGCCAAGAGACCGAACCCCAGAACCCAAATTGGTAGCACGAGCTCTGTATAATTTTGTTGGGCAAACTTCAAGGTGAGGTTTTGTTGCAGGCCAGTTACAATGGTCTTGTGATTCATAAGGTGGTGTTCAGGCAGCCAGTCACTAGTAGTGTGTGTGTGTGTGTGTGTGTGTGCACATAGATAATTTACATGTAGGCACCTAATACTTTGAGGCAGTCATTTGCATAATTAGGAAGGAAACTTGTTGCAATAGTGGTACTCTGTTCATAAAAAAGATGGATCTGTGAAAAGATAGATGAAAAATGAATGGATAAATGAGTTTTTGTTTTTGTGTTTATTTTACATTGCAGTTAAAATCTCAAATTATAGAAGCATTGATGCTAGAGTGGTATGTGAACAGTAAAGTGGACAGACAGTTTTTGGAAGTAAGTGGTAATGGTTTAGTTGTTGTAATATCCTGACTTTTCCTAGGAGGAACTGAGATGAACTACAAGTAACTTCAGACAGGACAGCCAGTGTCCTGGCCATGATTCTGTCCTCAGACGTTTAATATATAATTAATAATAAGTACTTATTATAAGCTGGGATAGGTGGGTATACAAAGAATTGAATTTAATATATGTTTTGTGCTGCATCACAGTTGGTGCAACTTATGCACAGGTGTCCTTAAGATGAGAATACTAACCAACCTTGTGTCATAATGTGAATATAGCAGAATAATACTGTGAATGTGTGTGGCAGGGAGCTCAGCTTCAGGAGAGGGGACATAATATTCGTGCGGCGTCAGATTGACAAGAACTGGTTTGAAGGAGAACATAATGCTATGATCGGCCTCTTCCCTTTCAACTATGTTGAGGTAACTGTTCCTATGGAAAGCAGTTTGTTTGTTTGTTTGTTTTCACATTCCATAGATCCAAATTACTTACTTACTTACTCCATGGTGCAGAGTCCTTCTTGAGAAGCTAACTGGTTTGCAGCTAGTCAAGAAATTCCCCGCATTTCACGGAACCCGAAG
>Ga0131853_10015866_pt1 | contig 13767 bp, 14 predicted proteins | sample TergutLab28metaG_FD_92764 | JGI IMG/M metagenome (GOLD analysis project Ga0131853, IMG submission 92764) | Labiotermes labralis P1 segment gut microbial communities from Petit-Saut dam, French Guiana - Lab288 P1 (version 2) (version 2) | ecosystem: Host-associated > Arthropoda: Insects >... | reverse complement strand
GGTCACACATTAAGAAAAGAGGATGGAGAGATACCAAAGGCAGCCCTACTTTGGAACCCTCAGGGAAATAGGAAGAGAGGAAGACCGAAAAACAGCTGGAGAAGATCGATAATTAAGGAAGCGCGTAGAAGCTGGAATGAACTAAGGTTCTTAGCAGCCGATAGAAGTGGAAAGGACTCATAGACAACCTATGTTCCTAGAAGAAATGATGGACTCAATTATTAATTATTATTATTCAAAGCGTTAATGTCCACCTACAAAACTACACGGTGTCATAAATATAACATACCACGTGATTAACCCACCTGCTCAAACTACGTAACATGAAGTAGTTACTCTTAGAGCATTAGGAGGAGGCTAAAAAATTCGACGCTCAATCTTCTCTAAGTGTACATTCTGCCCCGCAGACACCAGGTACCGCAGCTCACGTGGCGCTGTTCGACATTTCAAATGTGATACCTTTCTTTGGCTGAGTGGAAAGACTGGACGTTACAGACATGAAAGCTGGAAGTTGGGGAAAATGGAAATTAATAAAGACAAACAACAAAAAGTTAATTGCAGAATAAGTACAGGAATGAAGAAAGAAAATGAGGAAGACGGAAGACAGCACCATTTAATTAACTGAGGAGAGATAGACCAATATAGGAAGAAAAGTATTTACAATAGATATGAAGGATACAGAAAACCTTATGTAACTGTCTTCAACAAACATGTACGTAAGTACAAGCCGTGCATTCACCAGGCACCATACCTCTTTTCATATAGGTGTGATGGAAAGAGAAATGTAACGGGAATTGAGTAACTGTATATGATTATATCAGCCACGTTCCGTCTTCCACTGTTTGAGTATTTAACATTATACCACATGTACAAAGGAAGTATCGTAATTATCTTCGACTGCAGCTTAATTTATCTTCTACAACAATCCATTAGTACGCAAGTCCTTCCAGCCCATATTCCAGAGAGGGAGACACTGAATAGGTTACACGCCACACTGCAAAAGTGGAGAAGTTGCCGCACGGGCGAGGAGCAACATCGGAAGAAGAGAAATTCAAGTCTTCTGGGAGGTTTCACCATGCCAGACGCTAAAGAGTTGCTGACATTTCGAAGGACGGGATTGCGTTTTGTCTGATTGACCCCATTTACTGTGTAACATCTACGTACATAAGACTTGATTCCTCATCAGTACTGCTGTACGAACCGCAACGAAATATTTGTTACATCAAGGTATCTCTGAGAATCATGGCGGACGGATCTTTATGAAATTAGATATTGAGGAATATTACAAGGAACCGCTGGCCACTCAAATTTTGGTTAAAATCGTAAAACCACAAAGAACACGTCACATTAAGATCTATATACATCTCTGCGAGCACCTCCAGCGTACAGAGGCCTCATGTCATTCCACGCGAGAAGCAAAAGAAAGTCTTCAAATTAAGTCTTCTTTATTCTTATAATGTGATGCTGTATGAATACACGATTGTGAAGATTCACCATTCATTGTTACTACAGGCAACATCAGTTTCCCTCGTATGGTGGCAACAATGTTGTATTCGAGCCAGATTAGTTGTAAACCTCTTTGTAATACACGGAAGAAACTTATATGTGTGTGGCGTAAAAAAGTGGAAAGAGGCCTTATAAAACACTTGCGTTCTTCTCAATTGACCGCCTTAAATCATCAGTTCTATGCTATTTTACAGACAGAACCAAAAGTTACGATCCTATAACTGAAAATGTAGCGGCAACAAGAGAAAGAAAGCGCCACGGCACATAGGCAATACGTACATTTATTTCACAACGTGTTTATAACATTCTGGAGAATGTATTTTCCCCAAGTAATATCTATAAACTTAGGTTCCTGCACTGCAAACCCAACCTTCTAACGCTGTTTATGGGGGGAAATGTGTTTGCAGTGAGAAACATACGAACTCACAAATACTACTCTCCGGCCGATATGCAAAGATTTTTGGTGTTCGAGAAGGCGGTAAATGTAGCAATTGCAGTGTTTCAAATGGTCAAATAAATCGTATACTGTACATTTTCATGATAGTGTACAATTGTACGGTTTATAAGCTCTAAATATTTAATGGTAACCGCTGAAGGAGCGTTAGAAATGTTTCCTTCAGCTATTTATACAAACAAAACAACTCACTACGGAATAGTGTTTGAAAACGGGACACATCGTACAATGCTTAATGGTTAACAAATGGGTGGTTTACATTCAAACGCCACGAATAAAAATGCAATAACGTTAGAAGAATTTTCTAAATTTGCACTCAAATTAACTGAATAAATTAAAGTAGTTAAAATATGTTTGTCTCTCAAATAATAGTAATCTAAGATGACGATTTTGCCCTCGGCAATGTTGAACATCTGGAACCGTTCACTAGAAATTAATTAACTGACTGTTAATCAAAGATACAGTAACTGACACAGACCCTCACCCGGTTCTTGCAACTATGTGTTCACATATCCACTATTTATACCTTAAAATTAATTTTAATATTATCCTTCCATCTCCGGAAATGAATTGGTCATTTGAAGGGTATCTCCAACAACACACACTGACTGTGTTTTCTCTTACTCTCAACTACTCAAGAGCCATGTCCGTCACATAACGTATCATTTATACCCTAACATTAACGAAAACAAATCAAGACGTCATTTGTTACGTAGTGTATTTCTTTCTTTCTTTCTTAGTCTAACCTCTTCTATCTACTCATTGTAAATGTAGAGGGTTATTTACAATTTTAAGGTAAGGCATCCCCGTTGTGTGACCTGTAAATTCACAAAATATTAAATAAAAAAGTCGTGTTAGACTATACTTTATTACATTATTTAATTAGTAGAGGGTTATTGCTGTACCTGATAATAATCAATGACACACACACACACACGCACACTCGGTAGGACTTCTCTGGAAGAGGGATCGGCCCGTCGCGGAGACCTCTACCTGACAACACACAACATTCATCAAAGATAAACATCCATGACCCGGTGGGAAGCGTGACCGCCAATCCAGCAAGCGAGCGGCCGCAGGCACGCGTCTCTGACGTACTTGTTTACTGTTGTAAATTCCTAGGATCGGGAAGGTAGCGGTCGCGCTCTATTTGAAGGTACTGTCTCAGCATTCCAGTGGAAAGACTGAGAAGGAATATAAAAATCTCACACATGATAACAATTTGGATTAGAGTTTAGCCGGATATTACAGAATAAAAACCTACACCATCCTCTCCTAATTTACATTTTCTATCTCAGAACAAGCGTTTACATAAAATATCCATATAGAATAGCTGGAAGAGAGTTGCTGTTTTCTGTACGCTAAAGCTGTCACGTTATACACACAAAGAGAAAATGTCGCCACGGGTAATGACGATCCTGGGAGCGAAATATGCTGTAAGCCGAGCCATCAGATTGGAGTGACTCTGAACGGTGCCAGTCTGCGAGGATTATTTTTACGCCACCAGCGTCTTCTCTTTCCATCATTCTGTACTATTTACACTTTACGAAGAAACGACCACTTTCTCTTTTCTAAGAATGTCGTTCTGATCATTTGATACTCTTCTGTTTCAGACTTGGTCACTGCACGGATTAAGGGCTTATTGTTTATCATTTTTTGTTCCCACATTTTTCATAGCCAGTCTTGGCGAATTAAGTAACTAGCGAGAGAATTCTTAACCAACATCAATGTTAAAACTCAATAGTTTGTTAGGTTTACTTCTTCGAAATTCCGTCAGTGCTTAGACCATCTATATGTCCAGTGCCAAATACAGACACAAATATTACAGGCAATAATTGTCAGATTTTCAAGTACATAGCCGAGATCGTAAGGCCATGTGGGCAGGATTTATAACTTCCTGTAATAAAGACTATGATCATGATCGTCACGAGATTTTTGAGGCAGGAAGAAGAAAACCAGTACCGTTCACAATGGGATAGACGTAATGTACTTAGTAAACTGCATACTGCGCTTGAACTGAGACAGCGTTGCAGCTCTGGTTTACGTTTCTTTGCAGAATCTGTCTTTCCATCACACAAACGATTTAGTCTTAGTCTGTTAAACAAGGCCCTTTGACGTGCTGAAATTATATAGGGTCAAGTGATGAGGAAATATTATTGAGAGTAAACAGGAACTTCAAATAAGGCTGTCGTGGCCTATTACAAAGTCTTGGGTGGAAAGGGATAATCAAAACGATGCAAAAGTTCAGTCAAGGCAGTAACTTAAGACACAAAGTCTCTTCTTCAGATAATGTATCTAAAGCATTACCGTAAAATAAGCTACTGTCTTGTAACGTAATTCGTAAAGCTTCGGGAGCAGTTACATGACATGATACACACATACATACATGCATGCATACATTACATACATACATAAATACATTACACAATATAAATTATATACATGCATGCATGCATGCATACATACATCCATCCATCGATACATAGATACATACGTACATACATACATATACACATACACACATCCATGCACACATACATACATATATCACACATACTTACATACATACATACACACATACATACACACATACATACATACACACACACACATACGTACATACATACATACATACATACACACACATACATAAATACATACATACATAGTACATACATACATGCATGCATGCATGCATACATACATACATGCATGCATGCATGCATACACACATGCATACATACATGCATGCATGCATGCATACACACATACATGCATACATACATTCATACATACATACGTACATACATGCATGCATACATACATACATACATGTATGCATGCATGCATACACACATGCATACATACATTCATACATACATACATAAATACATATATAATACATACACACATACATACACACACATACATACACATACATACATACATACAAACATACACAGACAACCCCTGTGGCATGACGTGGAAAAGTAGATGTAAGCACAGAATTTACAGTTGCAGTGAGGATGTAATTTTAAGTAACATGTAAAACTGCATTATATGTTGTGGTGTAATAAATCTTCTGAATTACAGAATGTTACAAGTGACAATGGCAGGTTACGGCACGGTGTTTTTACCATCTGAAGATATTCACAAAAGCATGGACTCAAGTACGCAGTTTTACATACTTATTGGCTCTCCGTCACCCAAACAATTTACCAAAACATGCCTCTTCCTTTCTCTGCGACTGAACATATTGTTATTTGACGACGCTCTTTCAACTGCAAATGTTCCAGCTTCGCTGAGAATGGAAGATGATGCTAAGGATCTCGAGGCCGTGGCAGTGATCTAGATGAAGAAGCGTAAAGTGTGTTTACTAGCCACGACGGGAGAATCAATGCTACTGTTACTGTTACTGCTGCTGCTGCCACTACTACTACTACTACGCCACTACTACTGCTGCTACTACTACCACCACCACCACCACCACCACCACCACCACTACTATTATCCTATTCTTACTTCCTTCCAGTCTTTCGTGAATCCTCTTTCAAGGACGTCTTTTCTTCGGCGTCCACCATTTAAGTAACACAAACGTAGCTATACCAACGTTCTGCGTAGCAGTCATGCAAGGCAGCTACTTTGCAACATTAACCTGCCACGTTCCCACTAACATTTACATTCTCATTCATGGCCCGACACTTCCTTTCTCATTACAAGAATTTTCCTACCTCATCATCCAGTCTCCTGTCACATTCTTAACCCATTATTCGTTGTCTCTCTCTTCGCACCCATTAAGTTCTTCTTTAAAACGTTTACTCACTTTACACATGCGTTCGTCCCTTCTTTATTAGAAGGAATGCCCTCTTTCTAGGTGTCCTAAACCCTCAGGGTTTTGTGCTTGTAATTTACGTACGCCACATTCTTGGGAACCGAGAGGAAACTCTACTTGTTGAGTGCGCTACATGAAATATCACCAGTAAAATGCAGCATCACATACTGTATTTATGTATTATACAGAAAACTATATGCTACATAGTGCAGACCCTAGAAGGCTACATGACTACATAAAAATTAAATGTTTGTCCTCTCTAGGCCTTTCAAGGAAGACAGATTGGATGGAATGGCACCATGACTTGAAAATTTGTAATTTTCTCTTGGAGATGATGACTAACACACGATTCTTTTTTCACTGAAAGGTGTGTGCTCGTGCATATGTGTTTATGTATGTATGTATGTATATATATATATATATATATATAATCCTTCTGGCTTCACTATGGCCCTGGAGTCGAATCAGCCTCTAACAGAAATGAGTACCAGGAATATTTTCTGGGGTAAAGGCGGCCGGTGCGTAGGGCTGACAACCTTACCACCTTCATGTGCCGATTGTCATGAAAACTGGGAGCCTCATCCACCTGGAACCCTCAGGGTCTGTCCAGGCCAGTACAGGGATTGCACTACCATTATTATTATTATTATTATTATTATTATTATATACAATATATATGATTGCTGTGATAAGGGATTGTATAACTATGGAAAAGCACTCTATAGATAGGAACTATGTCGGAGATTCGCGTATTAATATGCTGCCTTAAAAGTTAGAAAGCAATATGAATCCAGGTGATCCTGCGAGCGACCAGTTCGACCGACATTTCTCGAGGTCCCTCGATCATAGGGCAAATGATAAATTGGGCCCAAATTTCAACACGTTTTTTCTTCTCATACAGCTCGTTCAACTAACACCAACCTGCCACCCTTCTACAGTAACAATTCCTACCCAGTTTCCTTTCTGAAAATTAGACATAATGAAAGAAAAAACAAATTAAATTCTGAGCTGCAGTTGTGTACAGATCAGTTGCTGACAGGTCGTATTTAAGAATGAAGGAAAATTGAAGAGAGAGAGAAAGAGAGCAGGGTAAAATAAATTGATACTGCTCGGGATAACCTCTCTCCGGAATGTGACACTGCTCTGGTGCTCTCGAACTGTCGTGGGGGCTGCATTGAAAATCGATATCGCTGCACAACCCTGTGCACGTAGCCCGGTTGTTTCGGAAGCATACGCACTGCCACCACCCCACCCCCCGAAACTTTGAATAATTCCTTACAAAAGGAACGAGACGTTAAGAAGTGTTGGCATCGTCACCGGAAATCCCTTCTGTACTTTTCTCACCAGACGTCGGTTTGCCGATCCGGACAAATCTTTTGATGCAATTGTGCCATAGTTTAGCATGCTGAACTGTTTCAGGAACCTTTGGATGCGGTGGAAATAACAATGGATGGATAGATGGATAGGCGGAAGAGATTATGTGTGTGTGTGTGTGTGGGAAGGGTGGTGAGTGAAAGAGGGGGGGGGGGAATCCCATGTTGAGAGTACACCATTTTTTTTTGTTTGATAGCGACGACTCACTGGCCTTATTACTGGCATAACTGCATTATAGTAGATTACACGATTCACTTGTTTTACAAGCAGCGTGTATCTGAGCTGTATCTTTGTGTTTCGAACAAAAGCAGACACATAGCACTCGTTGTTAAACATACCGTAACATGCTTATTTTTCACAGAAGGAAGTTGGTTTCGTTGTGTGGTGGGTATGGGGAGAGAAGAGAAATGCATAGAAGATTTGCTGGGAAAACCTGAAGGGAAAGAAACATTTAGAATACCAAGACGTAAATGGAAGGATCAAATTAAAATGTATCCTTAAAACTGGTATGTTAGGGCGTGGACTGGATTTATCTGGCTCAGAACAGAGACAGGTTGTTATTAAACGCGTTAATGAATCTCGGGGTTTATCAAAATGCGGAAAATGTTTCTAGGTAAGGAAACATTAGCTTCCCAGGAAGGAAGCTAGTATCGCTCCCATTTCAAACGTTTTCATGGTTATAATGGCATGTTTTCATACGAAGTGTCATGAAATGACGTCAACTGATTTAGATGTTATGTGGGGGAAAACAAACAGAGTAGTGAGACAATTACAGAAAATGTTCACCTTATAGTGAAGCCCGCTCACAGAACCTACAAATCTGTTCGCAGTTGTATTGCCACACAGCGATCGATGACGCCACCTACACTGCAGCATTCATTCCCGCGAATTCCGAGTTAGCACGAGACTGGTCGCTGGAGAGCGGACGACGACAATTGATACACAGCGATCGAAGATTATACCCGCTCTGCAGTATTCAGTTCTGCTAAAAGAAAGAAACTGCGTAACACAGGCCCAGCAACAAGGCAAAAGGTCTGTTTGCGCAGTGGAAACACACAGACCGTGGGGAAGACCGATATGATCCTCGGGTTGGAATCTTGTTGCTGTGGAAGCGGAAAAATGTCGAAGATCACATAATCGCCGTCAGCCTCGTACTTGGCTCAATCAATCACCAGCCCAACGAAAATCTCAGTTTTAATAGAACAAAAAGTTGTCAACTGGAATATCTAAATACGTTTAGTGCTATCGTATGGGTATTGGCGAATCTAGGCAGACATCTACTTAATTGCCATTTAAAGGAGAATGCAGTCATAAAGATCCACATATTTTGTTTGATTGTTTTTGGCGCAACAGCCCCCAGTGGGCCACGGCCTCCTCATTCACGAGGTTTCTAGATCACACACAACGACGGACCACAGTCGGTAGGACTCCTCTGGACGAGTGATCAGCTCGTCGCAGAGACCTCTACCTCACAACACACAACACTCACAACAGACAAACATCCATGCCCCCGGTGGGATTTGAACCCATAATCTCAGCAGGCAAGCGGCCACAGACCTACGACTTAGACCGCGCGGCCACTGGGACCGGCAATTAATCCTTTAAAAACTGAAATTTATGTGATTTGTATGTGAAAATACAGTTAGTGTCCAGGACAGAACACAGACCCTCTGTTCTTTTGAGGAAAACAATCGCTGTTTTGGGATTAGTCAGAGAAGCAAAAATATTCACTCAAAGAAAAACCAACTTGATTCACAATTTATTTCCAGCATATTTCGTCAAACATCTTTACATGTTTCGAGTGTATCTATAGCCCATCATCAGGAGGTACACCGTATGGATACAACAGTTAGTACTTATTGTTCTTATTAGATGACTGTCTGCTGTCCTGGTGAAAACCAACCAGGACAACAGACAGTCATCTAATAAGAACAATAAGTACCAACTGTTGTATCCATACGGTGTACCTCATGATGATGGGCTACAGATACGACCGAAACATGTAGAGATGTTTGACGAAATATGCTGGAAATAAATTGTGCATCAAGTTAGTTTTTCTTTAAATGAATATATCAAGATTACGGTCGATAAAACATAAAATTTAGATGCAAAATACTCTACGTATGATAAAATGCATAAATCCCTACTGGCAGGAAATTTTATTCATTTATTTCGTCGCCTGAACATTACTAGACGAAGGCTGCATGTATAAAGATCCAGGTTATGCAGTGCTCTGCAGCCCTTGGCTGGTGCATCTCTCTTAGTAATCTCAAAATTTCACAAAACTGTATCAAGAGATAGTATTTATTGCCCTGAAGTCCGTTCAGTACCGTACATAATTAACTTCCTTGCTGATTAGCCCCATTATTTAACATTACAGGGGGTTTTCAATGACTGTACACCACGCACTAACAGATGTACGTGAACTGAAGACTGGAAAATATTTAATTCCTATCGTCTGTTCCTGGAAGTCTGTCAGACGTATTTTTGAAAATAACTGATGGAGTAATGTGTTCAGATATGGTTCAGTGAGGATTCAAGTCTTCTTTGACGTTAGGCTGTAACGATTGGTAAATGGTTACCGACGTTAACAGGAATAGCAGTGTATTCAAATTCAGTCTTTAGAGAAGTCCTTACCTATTTGTCACTATTTATCACTCCATAGGAAGTAACATTGCAGTATGCTAGAATCTTTGTTTCTGGTACCTCATTGACAGTAGCGTTCATTTATTGTAGAAACAAAAGCTACAAATGTATTCACATAAGAGATTTCGTACTGCATACAGCCATAAATCATTCTCCTTGAACTTTGTTGAATATTTATTGTATAGAAAAAGTCATCTTTGTTTCATGTCAAGCGGAAATTGTTTTCTATGATAACTTTGTGTGAAGAACTTTACTCCTTAAGTGAATTTTTCCTACATGGAAAAGCAACAGTAACTTTTCACAACAAAAAAAAAACTAAATCCACTCCAAAATTCTAGGCGCCAGAAGGACTACACGAAGCAAGTTCCATCCCGAGGACCCACAAATAAAAAATTTAGTCGCCAGGGAGATTTGGCGACCGGGAATTGTGCAACCCTGAAGTAATTTTTTGTTTTCGAATTTGCGTTTGCCCTCAACCGACAAAATTTCACGAAACTTGGTATTCATATCATAATATTGAAGGTGCCTCCACCTCTTCATTTATATTTCAGAGCAGCCAGCAATACCCCAACGATGATCGTATGAAATTCTGAGTGCAAAGTGATACCAGTACAAAACATAACATACATTCCTGAAACAGTGCGCGGAAATATATATTTCGAAAGCATACAAATCAGTTACAATACCCTACTCAGGAACGTGTCCACGTTTAGCCTTCTGTCTGGTGGCGAATATCATTGGACTTCGAAATGTGAAGTCTGCTACTGAAAGAGACCACATATATGAACACAAAACTGGAGTCATAAATTAATTAGTTACACACATGGCGACGGAACTAAAGTTTGAAATTATATTTTAAAGTTTTAAATAAATTATATAACAGTAAAAATTACATACATAAATTTAACAACAAATGTGCATTGTTGGTTGAAATAAAAACTATAAACAAGATGCATGGTATATACATAATAATACCATACTGGACATTTATTTATAATCCTAGCTAACTTCAAGGCGCGACATAACGCATTATTTTAGTTGGACAAATTCTTTTCAACAGTTCTTGTTTCCCATGTCTTTCCAAACATATTCAGTGGCGAGTAATATGTAACTCCTTCTAAATTTGGGCTCGACGTAAACCTGACCTTCATATCTCCGGAATGGTATTCCTTGAAGCTATTTCGCATCAGATTACGTCCCGACGATATTTCAAAATAGTTTTGAGGCGTGTGACAGAAGGTCTTAGCCTTGAATCAGCATGATGGGCCATTAGGTGGGTGTTCACCGAAAATATCTCCGGCAGAGCCAAGCCGGAGTACATTTATACACCGGATTATGTAATACAAGTCGGGAGGCACGATGGCTTGAAGTAGAGTTCCAGGTGTGTCCTAATCAAAGCTTCCGTGTCCAAACTCAGCAAAACGCCTCCTGCCGTGACACACCGCAGTCAAGCATCTGCGCTGTATACTTTCGTGGTAACGTGCCATTCATACACACGGACTTGCGTTCTTCTGGGATTTTACGCTGTTTAAAATCCCACAAGAGCGCAGGTCTTATATTACGGTCGACGCCTGAAATCACGCAATTCACATACGTATTTTGGAAGAATTAAGAAAAGTTAAACTTTAACTAATGAAGACGGAAGAAATGCACTGCGCCCGTTACAATTCACACGCAATGGGCAACAAAGTTGCGAAGGTTTTAAACCCAAATAGTGAAACTTTTCAGAACACATAAACAGACTGATTACGGACATTTGTCCGCAAAATGCTTATGTGTTCTCAGGACAGTCACTAAGAAGATTAACTCTTAGGTTTACTTGGTTTCTACATTTCATCAGTCTTCTTTTATTTTTAACAGAACCGAACATTTCGGAAAATGTATCTCCAAGCCCTCAGGTAATAGAATCGGGAGACATCTACACGGAAACTGTGTCAGTAGCTGAGAACAGCTCTTGCTGCCGGGCTTAACTGAATGCGCCTCCCAACTTTCATCTCAGGACGAAGATAGGTTCAGTTTCCGAAACTTCCGGTTCTGCTCGGAATACTAGGCGGTGGTCAACGTCCTGACACCATGAAGGCCATAATGTGACATATCATTGTCAGGGCCAGTAGGGTTAAATATTTTATGTATTCGGGCTAGGAAGCCTTGCTTCGGGATAATGGAAAATTTGAGAGAGTGGTGTGTTGTTTAACGATGCTGTCATTACTTCGGTTATATAATGTCGGTGGCAGATGACTATGGGGCATCGGTGGAATAATGCTGAACTGGGAAAAGGAAATACTCCGAGGCAAAGGCCGTACCAGTGCCAGTGTTTTCATCACAAATGCCACAAGATGGAGTGTGCAATAATCATACTCGGTCCTATCACTGAGAGGCTGGCGAACAACCAGGATGATGAGAAGAAGTGTTACCTTCTTACAGCTTCAAAATTTTTCGCAACTACTATACTTCAGTCCCTTCCTTTACTGTCCTCATTCCATTCCATATCTTCTTTCGTTTCTTAACTCGCCTACGTCTTCTGACAGTACTCCGTAAGAGCAAATTAGTAAGGTAAAGTGTTCCCGTTACAGGCCCGGTGTGGCCCAGAGGGTGGGTAGAGGTATAGCTCTACTCTTCCATGACCGCGACACCTGAAGGGGGTGAGTGGTCAGCAGCACGCCCCGGCCGCACTTTATCCCCGGGGAAAGACGAGGTACCCATTGTACACAGGAGGCTGGGTGGGCCCCAGGGCCGGTCTGGACGGGCGGAAAATCTCGTCCCCACGGGGATTCGATCCCGGATCTTCCAGCCCGTAGTCAGTCGCTATACCGACTGAGCTACCCGGCCCACAAGAGCAAATTAGCTTGTTCCATTTTATACCTAAACTAAAAATAATTAATACTTGAGACATTTAAAAGTCTCCTTGGCAAGGGAACAGCCCTTCGCAAAGTGTCGAAGGTCACAATCTCATGCTTCGTTCGGTACTCAGACACGGCGACCCTAGCTACAACTTCAGACAACCGTTCAGTTTATCCGGTCGTATACACTGCAGCCCTAGGATAAGGATAATACGAAATCGCAATTTCACTGAATATTCGAACCATGAATTGGAAAACTTCTTCGGAGAGGTTAATAAATACAACCCCAAAACAGTAAAGCTGCACCAGCGGCCAAAGCATAGGGTCCTTTTTTACTGCTTCAAAACGACAGTACGAATTCAGGAATTGCTGCCACCTGGCATAATTATCATAAACTATACGAATAAACCAAACGTGAATTGAACTGAACTGTTGTATATAATTAGGTGCATTCCGAAAATTGCGAAAAGCGACAATTAGCTTCGTAGCGTCGGTCTGACTGTCTCTCTGTCCGCATGGAACAACTTGGCTCCCACTGGACGGATTTTCATGAAATCTGGTATTTGAGTACTTTTCAAACATCTTGGGGGGAAAGTGAAGTTTCATTAAAATCCGATAAGAATAACGGGTACTTTGCATGGAAACCTCTGTGAATTTATATCATCTTACTCAGTTCTTCTTAGAATGAGAAATTTTGCAGAAAAAAAAGCGTAGAGAAAATCCGAACACACATTTTATGTTTAAAATGCACTTTTTCCCTCGAACATCATGCCGCTTATGAGGTAAATAAAAAAATACGGTACAGCCTGACAGGCCACAGATGACGATATAATACGGCGCATGAGCACTGCGTGCTGGATAACCAAGGCTACAGATAGCACACTCGGAATACTTAATGCGTATCCCTTTTCCATGGCAAAAACGGTTACGCGAACGTCCCTCAATGTTACATTTATACGTAAATTACCTGTCTTATTTAGATGGGTGCCAGTCTTAAAAGGGTTAATAATAACTTAAAAGGGTTAATAATAACTTAAAAGGGTTAATAATAACTTAAAAGGGTTAATAATAACTTAAAAGGGTTAATAATAACTTAAAAGGGTTAATAATAACTT
>Ga0131853_10015865_pt1 | contig 13767 bp, 10 predicted proteins | sample TergutLab28metaG_FD_92764 | JGI IMG/M metagenome (GOLD analysis project Ga0131853, IMG submission 92764) | Labiotermes labralis P1 segment gut microbial communities from Petit-Saut dam, French Guiana - Lab288 P1 (version 2) (version 2) | ecosystem: Host-associated > Arthropoda: Insects >... | reverse complement strand
CAACGGCTAAATTGAAGGTATTTCAACAAGGGGCTTTTTATTCAGGAATTAGAGCCTATAATCATCTACCTGTGAATATAAAGGATTCGTCAGGTGATGTGAAGCGTTTTAAACGAGTCCTAAGAGCATTTTTTTAAATGCACTCATTCTACTCTTTGGAAGAGTATTTTAATTTTAATGTAAGATTTACCTGTTCATCACTTCACAATTTTAAATGATGTACACAATATCAAGCATATTAGTACTATTATACACTTGTATAGTGTCTTTGTAATATGCTAACTGAATCAGTACTACTAATAGATTAATTCTAAATGTATTATAATCAGAAGACTTCATTAATTCACTATATGTTTGGATACATAGGCTAGTTATGTTTATTATGGTATTAAATTTTATTATTGATTAGATTATTTATTGTACCTATAACTGTTTCCACATCTTTTGTAAAGATCTATGAAATGAGAATAAATACCATACCATACCATATTATGAACAAAAGACAGACTCTGCGGTGAAAAACACATACGGTCCGTGTAAAGTTCTATATCATGGATTATCCATTTTCGTATTCTGTGTAGCCCATATTCCATGACAAACGGCAACTTTCCACATATTTCGCGGGAATTATGGAAGAGGGGGAGATTGTATTTATTCCTCTTGGTGCACCATCTTGTTTAAAGTTTAGTTCGTAGGATTATAGCATGACATTATTGTATTGCATTACTGAATAATGTTTATCATATGTTACATATGAGAAAATAGAGAATGCATACGACAGTTTTGTGAAGTGATGATATTGTTAACCATAAAAGCAGTGGGATACTAAACAATTACCCTAAGGCAAACCAGCCACAGTGATTCCAAGTGATTATAGTGAATGTGAGCATGTACATGTGTTTCAGGGTTGGTCTTCAATCAATTATACCAAGCCTGGCAACAGCATAAATGAATGAAAAGGGAATGCCAATTGACTGATGTACCAAACCATGTGACATTTTCAGCAACATCTTGGAACACAACACACTTTCTACACTAGTTCCAGGCATGCATTGGTATTGTTGTGCATGTTTTATCATCATCCTGCGAGGTATGTACCTTCTCTTTCCCATGCATGTTTGCTGTATTCTGGTTAATATCTTTGTGAAAATTTAAATTGAGATGTTCTCCTGCTAACAAGTTGCTGACCATCAAGCTGTGAGCCAAGTGGTAGGGATAGTTGCCTCTGTGCAGGTTTTGGCACAGCCTTCCCCCCCTCTCAACCTCATGAGATATTACACCTTCATGATTCAGTCCCCAGAGCCTTGTGGGTTAAAACAGTTTACATAAAAGTGAGCCTATGGTTGAACAGAACCTAGTGGCAACATTTGTTGGTTTAGTAATATGCTCTGATGTAATATCCATTGAGAGAATATAAGAAGATTTATTTTGTCCAAAAAAAATGAAATGGTAAACACAACTAAAAACTAACTTAACCCTATAATAATTGTCATCAATATCATCACAGCTTAGTGCAGTTATTCAAACTGATCCTTTTCAATATTTTGGGGGTTTTCCTCCCTACTTCTTTCCCTTAGCTTATACTTCAGCAATTCACATGGGATGCCCAACCTTTCCACCTTTAAGATGCCCCAGTGAGTTATGTTTCCATACTATTATTAAATACGTCTTGCATTAATGATTCCTTCTAGTTGCCTGTCATAGAGAATATTTTTGTAATAGTTGTAGCTTCATCTGTCCTCCTTATATGTGCAACTCCCTCTTTTACATATTACTACAGAGACATCAGGATTGGACTAGTGTGAGATTTACAGGTTCTTTTTCAGCCAAGTAGATGAGCAACATCTTATCAACTTAAAATATATTTAAGAGCCACAGCTTCAGTTATAATCCCATCTTCACCAGTTCGATCAGTCATATGCTCTGTCACGCAAAGGAGACTTGGCCAGTAGTCGTCCTGAGATGATAACTATTCAAAGCTTAATCAGAGCTATGCCATATGCCACAAAATGGCAGTATTCCTCTTGTAATTTATATGGTTTTCTTCTTTCACATTTATTTCCATTTCAGTGTACAGGCTGGAATAGATCTGCCATTCCCAGGCAAGGAATTAGCTATAAACTTATGCAAACACTACCTGCATTCTAAACCTAACATACCAAACAAATACAGCGCTTGTATTACTTAAAAACATCCGTCATGAACATACGTCTCTTGAATTATTTTATAGTACAATTCACCCAGTTACTTACCACCCCATTAATATAACATCTATATCCACATATAAACCTCCTTCCATGCGACAGACACAGATGCTTTATTTAAAAGTACTGACAACTGCTAAGACATAGTGTCAATGGTACATGATGTGTGAAGCACTGGTAGCGTGATAATGACAAAGGAAAATCCAACTAGGGGTAAAAATTTGTCCAAGTGCCAAGGTGCCAATTTGTACACCACCAATCCCACTTCCTGTGATTGAAACTGGACCTCTACTGTGAGAGGGTGTAGGTTAAACTGCCTCAGGAATGGCAACAACCTTTTACCCAAAAATACAGAAATACTGCTTTTCAGAGATTGTTTCACACAGGCTGATGAAAGGGAAAATTTCCGACCATATAAGTGGGAGGAGAGGGGAGTAAGAAGTAAAGTGTATGGACAAAACAAGTTCTTCTGTACTTTATCCTTGCACATTAAAACAAAATAAGCAACATATGTGTAATGTACCCTTCTGGCATGTTCATGTTACCTTTGTTGCCATGGAAACACAATGAGTCCCTGTTTTATTGCTGTAAAGCTACAAAATACTGTAACATATATACCTCCTTAGCTACCACAACAGCCTAACAGCATTTTAATCAAAAGACCACTAACTTATGCTGAATTTATTTCACCAGCAACAATAAAACATGTTCAGGAAGAGGTAAAAAGCATCAAATATTTTTGCCCAATCTTAACCATAAATGGATGCTCTTGGTAGATTTTAGTATGTCCCCAATATCAAATTTCATAAAAACCTGTCGAGACAGCTGAACTGATACATGTGGACAGACAGACAGACAGACATGATGCTCAGGGATGCTTTTCATGACTATATGCAAACACAGCTAAAACTGGGACAACAGAACAATCAGCTCTTCAAATAGACCCAATGTAAAACCAGATTTTCTTGGAACAACAATTACTACACAATGCTGACACTAAAGAAAAAGATAACAATTACTACACAATGCTGACACTAAAGAAAAAGATGCTTTATCTCTAGAAAAACAGGAACAAATTTCAAACAGTAGGCATAAAACAGATTTACTTCCTCTAACTTACAAAGTTATTCATTCTCCATACTATACATCAACATAGACAAGTACAGGTGTCATTTTAAATTAACATTTATGATATTTCTGCTGCTTCCATGCTTAGGTGCAGAAAATTCTCCAAAAATTTTGATGTCTATAATCAGGAACTATACAGAATGTAGTTACAAGTCTGAAAACAAGAGAATGAAAAATCATTAGGACATACATGGGTTATACACACAGTACAAGGTAATGGTTCAGTTACTTCTGTGGCTTAAGTTCCATCACCAGCAGGTATATAGGTGAATGGGACAACTTCATGCACAAGCCACTTTATAGAAACTCTGTCCTTGTAGAAAGAGGCCCATGATATTAGCTTGATAGGACTAAATGTGGTAAAGAATATCCTGCCCCTTCTGGGAAGTGAATCATATATAGACATATTTATCTTATGAATTCAATGGCCCCAGTTATGGCTAAAAAATTTCAAGTATCTGAACATAAGTCTGAACTACTTAGGAAATGTATGCCCAGAATAAAAATCCAGAATTCTGACACACTTCCTCATTTCTGTGCAATTATCTTGAAAACCTACGATTTAACAAAGAAACCGAACTGTACATAAGATTTTTTTTCAGTTTTTGTCCACATTATTTTTTACTATGAGGAATATTTAACAAGTCATGTACAAATTATGCACGCAGAAAGCAATGTATTGTTCATCTAAATCCATGGTTCTACAAACTTCTTGTCCACAACTCCCTCATAAACTGTGTTACCCTTGTAACCCAAACTGTAACAGTGTCTACTAGGCACCCTACTTAGCTGTCAAGTTCTACTGACTGTTTTCAGAATTCATGACCCACTAAAGATTCTGAATTTGAGAATCCCTGATGCAAAGTAATTGTCATATTTTAATCAATACTGGAATGTGTCAACATATTTTAGTAAAGCACTCCAAATAAAATTACAACTTCATCTGATCAGTGGTTCCCTTGCTCTTACATGCAGATCAAGTGGTTGGATGGATGGATGGGCAGACATGGCAAACTTAATGTGTACATTTTAGACACTTTGTTGCAATAGACAGCTTTTTTATAGATGTGCTGAACTTCCAGGTTTCAGTACCAAAGACTTAATTATGGGAACATGGCATCTGGGATGCCATAGCCAGTGTTATTAAAGAATGTATTTTCTTTGGCAGTCCATTTTTATTCACCTGGTTAAAAAATACCACTTTTTTCACTGCCCAATGTCTGCATTTTAAACATCAATATTACTTACTGTGGGCGACCTTGCACTGGCGTAAGGCCTCATTGAAGCCCTCACATAGTGTCAGGTCACTTTGGCCCTGTGCACACTGCAGAAACTGTTTAATCTCCCATGCACAAGGCCCAGTTGGTTCTGTCTGTGTGTTGTAGTATCCCTGTTGCTGTGGGACTGGAGCAGATTCTGTCTGTTGAACTTCAGAACTTCCTCCACCACCAAACATGCCAGTCAGAGCATGACCTACAGTGTGACCCTATGGCAGACATCCACAATTATCATGCTTGGAGCTCAAAATATCCTGGATATTTCACAGTACCTAACTTTGTCGGCCTGACAGCTAATATACTGTGGAATATTGGTCCAAAGTTCTGCTACATATATGTATGAAAAAACTCTAAAAATGACAGCAAGATTTCAAAGCCTGGAATGGTTGAGCAGTAAGACTTATGCAACATAAAGAGTAACCTCTTCACTAAAGAACTACGTGAGCGCCAGTGACTCCCACAGACTACTTTGAAAAATTAACAGCACACCAGTGTCATGTGATTAACCTGACCAAAAACATGACTACTTCTCAGAACAAATCAGTAATGAAGATGAAAAGTTATTTTTGAAATGCCGACCAATGCTGCAATTGGTACACAAAGTCAAAATCAGTTCTTCTCAAAACAACAGGACATGAAAACTAAGAATAGTTCATTTCTAAAAATAAGTGTGATGCTTTCAGTTCTGGATGATGGGAGGGAACTAACAACACTTCTTATGCTGAAGGGAAAAGAATCTTCCAGAAGAAAAACTACCTAGTGGAATTACATATAATTTTAATGAGAAGTGTTGGATGACGGAAAAACTCATGCCTGAATGGCCAAGAGAAGTGCGGCAGAGAATAACATCTTCTCTTTTAAAGAAGAGATGAATAGTGGTTTTAGCAGCTTTCAAGATTCACTTAACACAGCACATGAAAACACATAACTTATAATCTAAACAGGAATCTGGTAACTTACCAGAAGACATAATTGCTCGGTTAGAGGCTCTTGATGTGGTAGTCGACAAACCATTCAAAAGCTAACTACAGTTCAGAACTCAGCTTTGTGGGGGGAAATGAATGGGAAAGAGAGCTACACAGCTCATTCCTGATCTATATATCACGGAGTGAATGCTATCTGGGAACTGCCAACAGGTACAATACATAAAGATAACATGACCACCTGAAACATTGACTGTGCAACAGGTCAAAACTGCATGGAATAACATTCTGCCAGAATCAGTATGAATGGAACATGAGATGATGTCCTGAGGGAGGAAGAGTATGATGAAAACTGTCCTTCCAGTAATGAAAGTGTGTTTGTTAACAATTGACTACAATAATATTAATATTAGACTCTGATTATAATCATCATTAAATTCCAAAATATTAAACATCCACATATTTAAGTGACACAAAAACCTGGCTAATGTGAAAGAGGCATCTTCCTGAAAAATTAAGTTTGTGTATGGTGTGAGTCTTCTATATTCAGGCGAACAGTGTAGTTCTGAAACTAGTTTCACATTTCAGACTCAAAAATTGATGCTTTATTCAACAACATTTATACAGTACATTTGCTAAATAACTTTGAAGGGAGGGACTGCAAGTGGAGGCCCTATGTCAGCAATTGCCTGACGACAGACTACTACTGATCATGAGCCTGACAGGAAATCTGAATACTTCCCAAACACACAAGAGTGCAAACTCAGTGTCATTCTGAACAGTCTGAACTGATCTAATAATCTCATTACATGCTACAAATTCTTTGTAAAGGAATAAAAACTATATGAACTGGGGAGAAGGCACTCAACAATAACACATTTCTTGCATTAGAAAAACTGTTACCCATTCTCACTGTCTCTGCTGTGAGCAAGAGAAATTCGCATAAGAAATCTCATCAAAGACCATAACACACGTCACAACAGTTAAGTCTAGGGACAAAGAATCATGTAAAAAGCATGAGAGGTGTTTGAACATCAATTCCCCCTCCTACACATTATTTAAGCAAGTAGCTATGAACAGTTGAATAACTAACCACTGCAGAACCAATAGCCACCCCTCCTGCTGTTGCAGCCATCTGTTTTAGCAATCCAGGCTGCTGCTGCTGCACTACTACTGGTTGCTGTGGTGGTGCATGGTGTGGTGCTGGTTGAGTGTATGTGCTTGATGTACGGGCTGGCACATTTGATGACCTTTAACATAATTTAAACACACACATAGAATAAACGTATAAATAAGTTACATTCATTGTCCCAGATATTCCACTGTGGTTTCTTCAGCCACAGCTGTAACTCAGGTAACATTCCACACAAGATACCAGCTTTTGATCATATACAGGAGGCTAAGTATTTCCCTTCATAGATATACAACAGTTTTCCAGGCTAAAATACATACTACCTTGGCCTTTGTGTATGAAATTTTAACAACTATTTGATCAGACATATACAAAAGTATTTGCTCTGATAATCAAGCAGCAATGAAAGCTCACTGGTCTGTTTAAACTATGGTCCCACTGGTATGACAGTGACAAAGGGTGTTGGATGATCTTTACACTTACCATTCAGTGACTCAACTGGGTCCCCAGACATTCTGGTATAACTGTAAATGAAATCAACAATAAGCCTGCAAAGGAGGGTTCTGCTCGGCAGTTTGTTGGACCACAGCCAGCCCTTAGGATATCAGGGAAGAATATTAGACAGATTATCAAGGGTTGGCAATTTAAGCAGCATATGACTCTGTGAGAAGATCATATTGGCACTCAGAGGCAGGCTTGGGAACTGATCTTAGGCTCCAGCCTTGCTGCCTCCCGATTAGGTTATTATCCTTTAACAGGATGCAATCCAGGGTGATTATAGGCATTTTAAGTGGATGTAACACCCTCAGACAACATCTCTACATAAGGTGGCTGATTTATGGCCCTTGGTGTAGGAAGTGCCGAGCAGAAGAAACCTCAGCTCACATACTGTTTTAAGTGTGCAGCTTTGGCCACACTTTGCCATCATTACATACGTTCTTTTTTTCTGGACCCCGAGGAATGTTAGAAATATGAGCCTGGGGCAATTAAAAGGACAGGACTCCCACAACTCAGATCCAAGTTTAAGGGATACAAACAGCCTGTAACTAAGGCCTATGTACATCAGGATGGATGAGGGCCAAAAGCCACTATTTATTTATTTATTCATTCATTCACTGATCACACACAAGTGAATAAACTGCCACTATAGCTTAAGATGAATACAGTGAAGCATGGTCTGCTTTACAATGCTTGGACTGGTACAGACTGTATATATAGTGTTTATCCAAAATATGAACCTTGTAACTATGCAACTACCTGATAAGAATCAGAAGGTGTAAATTTGAACATAAAAATAGATGCTAAGATCTGACTTCCTGATGACAGACACACCCATTGTCTCATCAGAGACAAAACCCCACAACAATATGGATGGCACTTGTCTACACACTTAAAAACAAAATTTGGTCATAAGCCCTAAACAGGGCTTCAAAATGAACAATGACTGACTGACTTACTGGCTGAATCATTCACCTACAGTCAGTCGTAAAATGACTTGGGACAACCACAAATACTCCTAGGTTGAGTTTGGTTCCTTGATTGGTTACCTTCAATCATATCACAGGATATATCGTAATTATTTTTCCAACAATCAAACATTTATTCAATACAGAAGACCGTATATTCAGAAACACTGCAGCTCAGACCTCTATTCTCAGTTAACATCATGAAGCATGTCACTGCCCATAAACCAATGTTTTAACATATTCCACCACAAAAAAAGACTATTCTATGTAATGCCTGGGTAATTTTGAAGCCCTACCACACCAATTATTGCTACACATCAAAATCCATGGTATTATGCACCTCAAATTTCAAACAGGGAAATGCACCATCTTGGTAGACATCACTGCCCAGCAGTCCAACATTCTGAATTTGCAATACTGCATACTGTTCCAACACATCCCAATGCAGGCATTAACAAACTGTGCTCTCCGCATGAAACAAAGTATCAATAATCTTCATATCAGGAAAAATGTTCCCCATTAACAGACGAATACTACTACTATCAATGAAGCTTTCTTTGATTCTTGCATACACATAGCAACCACACTTGCTGCACAGTCTGTCCCTACTGCCCACAATGGTAACATGCATTAACATAACACACAACTTTAAGACACAGCAATGCCAAAAAAGAAAAAAAAAACTTGCACATATCTGGCAAGAAATTTTTCACAAGGTCAAATGTTTACATACCCTAGAATATTATAAGCTGCATATTAAACTGAAAGCCCTACTTAAGAGCTTTCAAGTAGTACAAAAAATTAATCTACCATAACTAGAACCTGATTTATAACCATTTTGGTGTAACAGAATGAATGAATATTTACCGGGAACTCTGAATTCCAAACTGCTGTATCGTCCCAATGATCGTGAAGATACAAGGTATAATTTCATGTCACTTCCTGGGGAGACCCAACAAGCTGGCAAAATTTTTATCAGGCTCAAATGTGGTAATGGAAAGCCTGCCCCTAACTTTACGGAATGAACATGGCGAGCCATTGTGTTCCAAGCAACTCTGGAACTTTAGGGAACACAATATAAGGTATAAGGAAATATGAAGCATGTTTCAACATGGGTTCAACGCCGTTATTCCAGTTTAACAGATTTTCAAAATGTAGGCATCGCAACGTCATTCTTTCTACCTCCTTTACAAAGCGTTACCACAGAACCATGCACAATCACGATATCACATTTTACTCGTTTCTGTTTTATTGCGTGCTATTCACTCTATCCTTGGTTCACACCATCATTGGCTGACAGCACTTACCTTTGAGGAGAGCTGCTTCTTCCGCGTCTTGGCATTGCGTAGTAGCTGTATAATGGATCAAATATTATAGTATTACTAATACCAACCAATATACCGCAAGTGAAACCCCGATATTACAACACAAGTCTCACCAGACCTGAATCTGTACTTTTCTAGGAACAGGATATGACGTTTTTTAGTTTGCGAATTGCATCATGGGACTGCGCAGGACCTATTAAATGCTTGGAAATGCTAGTCACCTTACCTAAATAGATAACATTTCACGCTATTGTGTAAAATAATTATTATAGAGTAACAGAAAGTAAACGTATACATTTCGAAATAAACGGGTAAAAGTAAATCCGCCGGAAATGATGTAATGCTAGTTTAGTCCGGGGGGGGGGGTAAATTTCCAAGGGATAATTTTAGATGTTGGAGAAAATTCTGTGGTTTCCGCAGAAGAATTTAATGTTATGTAATGCAAATGAAACTAAAATGTCGTTGTAGTGTGTCTTACAACTCTCCTACTGATTGTATAACGATGATCAAAAGATGTTAACTCGAATTACAAATGTCGGTAGTTTACAAATGATGTCAAATAAACATTCTGTAGGTGTGTAACACCCGTCAGAACAGATTGTGTGAGTTTCCACTCATTCATTCAACGTTGTTAGTACCTTATGACATATATTGTGCAATAATCGAATGAAATAGCAGGGACTTAGATGGATGCGATACTGTCTCCGCATTTGTCTCGACTCATAAACCCATCATCTGCAACATAAGCCCACGGATGTGTCAACTTTCTTGTTCACGGGTCGTGGGATAAATTCCTGCAATTGACCAACAGATGGCAGGCCGTAATCTTGTGGGTAGCAGGGGGACATTCAGACGCAGACATGTGACTGCTGTACCAACTTCCTGATCATAAATATCCCCGTTTACGTACCCAAGTACCCACGGCTTACACATAAAAAAAAATAAGAAAGCAAAGATATACAAGAGTCCAACATGACCTATTACGACCTTATCAGCCACCATGCTCGTCGACGGTTATGACCTCTATTTCAAAGATGCGTACTTAAACGTCGAGGCCAAAGCGATCAGTCGATATGAAAGCCAACTACCATACTGGTCTTCTGTGCTACACTGTGTTAACTAACAACCTATAGTTCTTTATGTCCTGCCTATTGCCAGGCGCATTGCAATGCTAAGTATTGCATGATAACGCACAACAGCGATAGGATAACTAACAAGTGAGTAGCGCAATCTTACAGGAATGAATTATGTTGAATTACGATGAAAGAAATGAAACAAACCTAGAAGTCATGCATGAATGCAAAAATAAGAACTAGCAGGACAGAAAATGACACAACATACTGCCAATGGCAGTGTAACAAAAAAAACCATAAAATAGGACAATATATTTACGTTCCATAGCTCGTTTCTACAATGGTATAAAAATCATTGTACAGATATGATACAATGCAATACACGTACAAAATACATTGTATTAGCAGTTTATAGCCATCCTTATAAGACAGTCATTTTAAACAGACTAAGAATTCTGCAAGGTACTTGTGCACTACTTGTAAGTTTTCAGTATTTAAAAAAAAAAGAAAAACTTCCACCAAGTAGGATTGAGGTAAGAAATGTTAGTCAATGCTGGCTTCAGCACCTTTGTGTCAGGGTTCAAGATTTCAGTGTTTGACAAAAGGGAACCACTTAACTTTGTTTCTTTATTGTATATTGTACACAGTGTGTACATATCTTTGATGCATGGTACATACCTTTCTGGTAACTAGTGAGGCTAGCATTTGGCCCATGAAGGTAATGCATATATCAAATATTTATATTGTGTATTTTGAAATTCCTCTTAAATTGTTTTTGTTGTCTAAAATGAAAGGTAGTAATGAGAAGATGTATTCTGTGCCAAAGGGAAGTGTACTGAAGTTCTTAAATAATTACATACATGAGTCTTTTGGTTAAACCTGCCATTAATTTAATAATTTACTCCTTGTTGTCTGATGAATTTCCCCAAAAGATAACTCCATAAAATGCAATGGAATGGAAATGTACAAAGTAAACTAATCCTGAGGTAGTATGGTCTTGAGTGGAGGGACTCGTTCTATGGCATAACATGCTGAACTACATGTCAAGGTAGTAAAGCCCTCACCCCACCCCACCCCACCTTTTATTTAAAAGGAAATGAGTTGTTATTGTTGCAACTGTCATTAAGTTTGTTTTGTTATAATTTAGCGTATGTTTATTTGCTTTGAACTGTTTGTTAAACTTGGTAAATACCCCAGTGATGCAGTTTTTAATGTGGTAATTTTAAGGGTGATGTAATGATGCTTGTATATCGTGATCATGGGTTATAGGGGTGGACTGCAAACTGACAGCTGTAGTACATATTTAATGTAACTTACATGATAAAAAGAAAGGGACCACATATCTAATCTTAGGAATAACCCAGTTGCAGTAGGTGTTACAGATGGAATTTGATGTTTAATGTCCACTTTTTCATGTTTAACATTAGATAAAGTACAATTCAAACCACTGCCCAGCTGTGCCTTTGAATTCCATAAACATTGAGTGGTAATAGTAACATGTCATGAGTTACATAGTTACAAGCCCTTAGGTGGTCACAAAAGAACCTACTATTGTAGGTTTTGTTGTTAAGGACGTATAAGAGTTCCTCTATGAGATTATGCATGTCTTTATCCATTGACAAACTTTTTCAAAATATGCTGTGACAGTACTTTTGAAACTCATGAAATGAGTTACCCTTTTCTACATAATGTTTCTACATAAAGAGTTTAGAAAATGATGTCATTAGGAAATTAGGCTGTAGTTAGATACACAAGATTTTTCAGCTTTTTGTAAAGAGAAGAGTAACTTTGGGCCTTCTGGGAAGGCTTCCTCATTCATTGACTGATAGGTTAGAAGGATGCCAATGTAATCAACACAAGTTCTGAGTAATTCTGTCAATATTGCATCATATCTGCATAAGTTTTTTATTTCAGATAGTTGATGATGTTTCTGAATTCATTAGCTGTTTTAGGCCACAGGTTTATATTTGGGGAAGTTCTAAAAGTTGTTTGTGGCATGTGGTTCATTGCCTGTACCTCTTTTGTATTGTTTGAATCCCTCAGTCTTTCTGCAATCTTTAGTGAGTGGTTAATAGATCAGTTTGCTATAATTTAGTTAAAATTGCTTATAACGTTATAAATTCCTTCTCCTGATGGACTCTTTTCAACTCCAGTGTATATGTTTTCATTTTAATAATTTTCCTTATACCTCTTAGGTTATCAATAACATTTTTCCAGTCCAGTATCTTCTTAGCAAATTTTGATTACTTAGTGTTGTTTTCTTTTTCATTTAGATAGTTTTGTTTTGGCTTGAAAAATGTTTTGAGCCCTGTAGCTATCAATTCTTTAATATCATGCCCCCCAGTTTCTCTTTCTTCCTTCTTTCTTACCTTCCTTGATTTAGAAAGAGAAGTGCCACTGTTTTGTAATAAGATCTCTTGTATGTATAGACAGGGGGTGTGACTGGGGGTGGGGGTTGTGCGCCTGGCCCTGGCAGCGAAGCTGGCCTAATATTTTAAATGAACAATTTTGATTTTCTACACATGACAGCTTTAAAATTAAGGAGTCAATTAAAGGGAAATTCATTAATTATAATTTTTTGTTAAAGTTCATTATTTCTCCTAGGGACGGTCATTCTAAGTACTTGCTCCAGGTACAAAAATTGCTACCTGCGACGCTGTTTACAAATAGTGAAGAACTACTAGAAACTGAGTGCATTGCATATTGCCACTCAGTTATGATGTATGGTATAATATTTTGGTATAAGATTAGGCAGTAATAAGATATTGCTATTAAATGGAAAATTAATAGAATCGTCATAGGTGCTCCTAACAGAGAGTTGTGTAAAGGGTTATTCAGAAAATTTCATACACCGTAGCCCCATCAAGCAGCTGTGCGTATACTGGCATTCATTACTTTTATAACTGGGACCTTAGAAAGTCTGGCCCAAACTCAGAAGTTCACAGTCAATGCAAGGCATACAAAACGATCTTCACAGACAAGAAGAGATCTTAGTCTACCAGAAGGAAGTTTACAGTGCTGGGATAAACTGACTGTTGTAAGTTAATCTTGCCGATCCCAATGACCGCGAGGTCTGAGGAGTGGGTCTGCGGGTGCTTGCTTGCTGGGATTGTGTGTTCGAATCCCGCGGGGGGGGGGGGGGGGGGGGGGGGGTTTTTTGTTCTGTTTGGTTGGTAATTTTGTGGGGGGTGCCTTTTTGCTGGGGGGGAGGGTTTTACGCAGGGCGGGGGTGGGGGGGT
>Ga0131853_10015864_pt1 | contig 13767 bp, 13 predicted proteins | sample TergutLab28metaG_FD_92764 | JGI IMG/M metagenome (GOLD analysis project Ga0131853, IMG submission 92764) | Labiotermes labralis P1 segment gut microbial communities from Petit-Saut dam, French Guiana - Lab288 P1 (version 2) (version 2) | ecosystem: Host-associated > Arthropoda: Insects >... | reverse complement strand
CTGATAGCGCTTGAGGTCGAGCCGCGCCGTGGCGAGCAGCGCCTGGTCGCGAGCGAGCTGGCCCTGGGCGTTGGCCAGCGAGATCTGATACGGGCGCGGGTCGATCTGGGCGAGCACGTCGCCTTGTTTGACCATCTGCCCTTCATGGAAGGACACGCTTTGCAGCGTGCCCGACAGTTGCGTGCGCACCGTGATGTCCGCGAGCGGCGTGACTGTGCCGAGCGCGGTGATGACGATCGGCATGTCGCCGGCCGCAGCGGTTGCCACGCTCACGGGTTGCGGTATGCCCGCCATGGCGCCGGGGCCGCCGTGATGCCCGCGGCCGCCGTGCGAGGCCGCCATGCCCGTCGGACCGCCTGCACCCGCGCCCGCGGGCCCCTTGTTCCACGGTTGCCAGCGCAACAACACGATAGCCGCGACGACCAGCACGGCGACGAGCGCGATCAGCTTGCCGCGCCGACGGGGCGGCGCAGGGGGCGGCGTGTCTCGACGGGGCGGTTCAGGTTGCTTTTCTTGATGATCCATCGGTCAGGTCGTGTCGGCTGTCGGGTTGAGCGATTAAAGGTGGCTGATGCGGGGCGCGATGCGGCTGGCCGCTAAGTGTGGCTACTCAGTGTGGCCGTTACGTGTGGCCGAGGCGCACGGCTAACAGCGCATGAATGGACGCGGCCCGCGAGAGCGGCGCAGCGATGCGCCCGCCCGTGCCGCTGGCGTTTGCCGATGCTACGTAAGGCGCACGCGGGACAAGTGCCGGGCGCCACGGCAATCCGGCGCGCGTTTGATCGAGGCACGGCCGGCCGGCGAGGCGAACGCGTGGCTGTCTTGGCGGGGCGCGGATGGCACGAGGGGCGCGCAGCCAAAAAGCATGATGCTAGTCGGCACACCCCCAGGCGTCCAGTCTGCGAATTTTTCGAGACGTTACGGCAGTTACATGCCGCTGCTGTAATGGCGTCGGCGGGGTGGTCACGCCCGGCTGGACAACTGCGTCGTGCCCCCGACCTCGGCGGCGATCAGCGTGACGCACTCGCGCAGCAGCGGCACGGCGTGGGCGACCAGCCAGTCATGCGGGGACTGCTGGGCGGCGCCGATGCAGTTGACCACGTAGTGCTCGTTGTCCGGCCCGACGAAGGTGGCGGCGATACCGTTCAGGCCGCTGTACCACTCGCCGATGGAGAGTCCGTAGCCTTGCGCGGCGGTTTCCGCGATGGCCTCGTCGAGCCGGCTGCCGACGTAGCCCCAGTCGTTGCCCGCGGTGGTCTGAAGCGCGGAAACCAGCGCGTCGCGAGCGCCGGCGTCAAGCGAGGCGAGGTAGGCGCGCCCGGCCGAGGTGCGGCTCATGTCGATACGTGCGCCAACTTCGAGCCGCGAGACGAGCGGGGCGGAGCGCGGCCGGACGGTGTCGATGATGACGATATCGAGCCGGTCGCGCACGTTCAGGTGCACGGACAGCGCGGTGCGCTCCGCGAGCCGGACCAGAAACGGCCGTGCGCGGGTGCGGATGTCCGAGTTGCGCAGGAAGCCGTTGCTCAGATCGAGCACGGCCGAGGTCAGTATGAAGCGCTCGGTGTCCGGCATGCGCGCGAGAAAGCCAGTGCTGACGAGGGTGCCGGTCAGACGCGACACCGTGGGCTTCGGAATGCCGGTCTGTGCCGCGAGTTCGCGGTTGCCGAGCGGCGTATCGGCGGCGGCGAGGCAGCGCAGGACGGCGAGCCCGCGCGCGAGCGCGGTCACCTCATCGGCGTGGCCGTCTTTGTCGCGCGGGGCGTCCGCGAGATCATCGATGGGTGTGGTCATGGCTGATGATCCTTTTTCTGAAACAGGATTTCATTCGTTGATCTGCTGGCCCGGATCGATACCGGCACCGCCTGGCATAACGGAGCGTCAGGTGATTGTAACTGTTAAAACTTGTTTGACGAATTGCGCAAAATGGCGATATTTTGCTTGACTTGGTGACCGGGTAGATGGAAAAATGGAATTATGTTTCGATGAAAGCCCTGCTGTAAGCGGGGCTTTCGTTTGATGGAAATTATGCAATATGCATAATTTTTGCTGAATATTCCGGCAATGCCGGCTACTGTCTCTCAGGTTCTAGCACGGCCCTCGGAATGGCTAGAACTTTTAAAGCGTCATGCTCCGCATGACGCTTTTTTTTCGCCTGAGATTTTGCTGTCTGACAACTAGGCGCGAAACCACAAGCGCGCCGCTCACGGACGGCGCGCTTGCAAGACCGCATGGTTCGCCTCAGAAGACGGTTTCGCGCTCGGGTGTCGAGCTGATCTTGTGGATGGAGAGATCCGCGCCGTTGTATTCCTCTTCCTGATCGAGACGCAGCCCGACGAAGCGCTTGAGCAGGCCATACACGATCGTGCCGCCGATCACCGCCACGACGATGCCGCCGACCGTGCCGACCACCTGGGCCCAGAATGACACGCCGCCGATGCCGCCCGCCCAGTGCTTGCCGAAGATGCCGGCGGCGATGCCGCCCCAGGCGCCGCACATGCCGTGCAGCGGCCACACGCCGAGCACGTCGTCGATGCGCCAGCGGTTTTGCACGCACGTGAACATATAGACGAACAGCGCGCCGGCGATGGCGCCGGTCACGAGTGCACCGAGCGGGTGCATGAGGTCCGAGCCGGCGCACACGGCGACGAGTCCGGCGAGCGGCCCGTTGTACGTGAAGCCCGGGTCGTTGCGGCCCGCGAACCAGGCGGCGAGCGTGCCGCCGACCATCGCCATGAGCGAGTTGACGGCCACGAGCCCGCTGATCTTGTCGATGCTTTGCGCGCTCATCACGTTGAAGCCGAACCAGCCCACCGCGAGAATCCACGCGCCGAGCGCGAGAAACGGAATGTTCGAGGGCGGATGCGCGGCGATGCGTCCGTCGCGCCCATAGCGGCCGTGGCGCGCGCCGAGGAACAGCACGGCGGGCAGGGCGACCCAGCCGCCGAACGCGTGTACGACCACCGAGCCCGCGAAGTCGTGGAACGGTGCGCCGAACATGTGGGTGATGGCGTCCTGGATGCCGAACCGGTCGTTCCACGCGATGCCTTCGAAGAACGGATAGACGAACCCGACGAGCACGAAGGTCGCGAACAGCTGCGGATGAAACTTCGAGCGCTCGGCGATGCCGCCCGAGACGATCGCGGGAATCGCGGCCGCGAAGGTCAGCAGGAAGAAGAAGCGCACGAGGGCGTAGCCGTCATGCTGGGCGAGCACGTCGGCGTGCGAGAAGAACTGCACGCCATAGGCGATCGTGTAGCCGATGAAGAAGTAGGCGATCGTCGACACCGAGAAGTCGACGAGGATCTTCACGAGCGCATTGACCTGGTTCTTCTTGCGCACGGTGCCGAGTTCAAGGAACGCAAAGCCCGCGTGCATGGCGAGCACCATGGCTGCGCCTAACAGCAAAAAGAGCGTATCAGTGCCGGTTTTCAGGGAGTCCATGCTTGCTTCCGTCGGTTGCCCAAAAAGAGTGCATTCTAAGCAAGATACGGGCCAGCTTTATGATGCAGCGTGGACGGCCCGTGGCAGTGCACAGACGGGATGCTTGTGCACCGCGTCGGCACAATTGCAGTGCCCGCGCTCGAAGTTGGGGATGGGTATGCGCCAGATCGGGGCGAATTCTTCTAATTAGCTTTCTGTTCTCGCGACTATGTCATGAATTCGAAAATTCAGGCGCCTCGCGCGTGCACAGCGGCGAGACGGGCGGCACGCCGTCCGTGCGGCACGGCATCGGCCGTTGTCACACAGACCCGCTTGCATGAAGAATATGTTTCTATTAATTTCCCTTTGCTGGCCTTTAGTAGAATAAATTTCTGTGCAAAGGGGAGCCGCGGGCATGGATGTCATCGACAGGAAGCTCATCGAGTTGTTGCAGCAGGACGCCACGATGCCGGTCGCCGAATTGGCGCAGCACGTGAATCTCTCGCAGACGCCATGCTGGAAGCGTGTCCAGCGTCTGAAGGAGACGGGCGTGATCCGCGCCCAGGTGGCGCTGTGCGATCCGAGGAAACTCGGAGTCGGCACGACGGTGTTCGTCGCCATCCGCACCAACCAGCACACCGAGGCGTGGGCGCAGACCTTCACGCGCGCCGTAGAGGACATCCCGGAGATCGTCGAGGCCTACCGCATGAGCGGTGAGACCGACTATCTGCTGCGCGTCGTGGTGTCGGGCATCGACGACTACGATCGCGTCTACAAGCAGCTCATTCGCGCGGTGCCGCTGTCCGATGTCAGTTCGAGCTTCGCGATGGAGCAGATCAAATATTCGACGGCGTTGCCGGTCCGCGCCGAGGAGAGCCTCTCGTGACCGAGCCGCGCAGGAAGAATCCCACCCTTGGCATTGGCGTGTTTTTCGTCGTCGCGGTGCTGGTGGTGATCGCCACCTTGGCCATCAATGCGATTCGCGACAAGCGCCAATACGAAGCCCTCCATGCGCTGCCGCCCGCCGGGGCGGCAAGCGCGCCCGTGGCGCCCGCGAGCGGCGCCTCGCAGTAGCAGTGGCATAGCCGGGCCGCTCAGGCTTCCGGGAGCCGGATCACGCTTGCGTCCTTGCGGATGATCCAGGACGCGGAAATCATCTGCTTGCACTGATGGGCGAGCAGCTTCAGTTCCTGCGGCAGGTCGGCCGCCGGCCCGAGCGAGCGTTCGGCGCCGATCACCATGGCATCGAGATCGCGCGTGAGCTGCTTCGTCATATCGATTTGATCGGCGGGGGCGGCGGTGCCGGCCTCCGCTGCGACGAGGTTTTCACGCACGCATGAAAGCGCGCGCTCCAGTGCATCGAGCGGCACGGCTTGCCCTGCCTGCCCGGGCTGGGCCGCGCTGCGCAAGAGCGGCGCGGCTGCCGTGATCTGCGAAGCGAGCACGTGGCTGCGGATCAGCAGGTCGTTCAGTTCTGCGACGAATTTTTGCGCCGCCTTCGGCTCGAGCATCATGCGCTGGAACGCCTGGCCGAGGTTCGCGAATGCGACGTGCACGTTCTTGCGCGCGAGGCGGTAGCGGAAGTCGCGGTCGAGCGTCTGGGCCGCCGTGCCCAACTGGCTGCCGAGTTGCGCGGCCGTCTGCGCGCCGGCCTTCGCGCCGACCGCGGAGACAGGCTGCCCGGGCGCGACGCTGGGGGACGTCGTGGCCACCGTCGCCGCCGTCGCCGCCGTCACTTCGGGTGCCGCGCCTGCCATGGCCATCGCCGGGGCATCGGCAACGACATCCGCCGCCACATCCGCAGCCGCCACGCGTGCGCCGCCCCACCACCAGCTCGCATCGAGATACTGACGCGTCGCCGCGATCATGTTGTGCACGAGCTTGCCCATGAGACGGTATTCCCAGTACGGGAACAGATGGCTCGCGGCGATCGCGATCATGCAGCCGACCACGGTGTCGATCGCGCGCTCGCCGATGATGCGCATGTTGCCCGGCGCGAGCAGATGGAACATCAGCAGCACGTAGGCGGACGTAAACACCACGCTCGCCGTGTAGTTGAACAGCAGCAGGCTGTAGCTCATGACCATCGCCGCGAACATCGAGACGAGCAGCACGAGCGGCGCCTTGACGAGCAGGATCAGCGCGACGCTCGCCGTGCAGCCGATCAGCGTGCCGACGATACGCTGTGCGTTGCGCTGGCGCGTGAGCGAATAGCCCGGCTTCAGGATGATGATGCTGGTCATCACGATCCAGTAGGCGTTCGTGAGCGGCAAAAGCCGCCCGAGCCAGAAGCCGACCGCCACCGCGATCGTCACGCGCAGCGCGTGGCGAAAGCTCGGCGAGGCCATCGTGAGATTCGAGAAGATCTGCATGAACGGCACGCGGCGGCTCGTCACGAAGCGCTGCAGCGCTTCGTCGATGCGCAGTTCCGTCTCGGTGGTCGGCGCATCGCTCGTGAGGCTGCGGCGCATGCGCTCGATCAGGCGTGTCGCGCTCCACGTGCGCCGGAACGTCGCCGAAATCGCGGACCAGGCTTCGGGGTCGGTCGCGGGCAGGTCGCGGCCCTTGAGCAGTTCGAGTTCGTATTCGATCGCGCGCAGTTCCGCTTTTACGTTGATGCCCGCATCCGGCATGCGGTTCTGCAGCACGGCGAGGCCGATTTCCTCGAGATCGGCGGCCGCCTTGCGAATCAGGTCGCGGTAAAAGACGAGCAGGTCCGAGCCGCCGAACGTATTGCGCACGAGCGGATAGTCGGTATGCGCGCCGACGAACAGCTCGTGCAGGTCGACCGTGTTGATGAACAGATTGAAGTACATCGCGCGGCGTGGATCGCCGCGGCCGGCCTTCAGATGCGGCAGGTTGCGCAGCACGATGTCGCGCGCGGCGTCCTGGCGCTCGACCGCCGCGATCTGCTTGGCGACGAGATTGCGATAGCAGTCGTCGAGATCGTTGTCGAGGTCGTAGAAGTCGGCGCGCGCGAGCAGGTAATCGGCGCAACTGAACACGCTTTCGGCAAGCGCCTGCTGTTCGATGCGCTCGAGCATCAAGTGGCTCACGAGCGTCGACCAGGCCGTGTACCAGAGTCCGCCGACGAGGATCCACGCTGCGTTCACAAGCGCCTGATGCGGCGTGAAGTGCTCTTCGAGCGTCATCACCATCATGAACAGCGTCGCGAAGCTGATCTGCGGCCAGCGGTTGCCGTAGACGACGATCAGCGAGAGCACGAAGGTCAGCGGCACGACGGTGGCCCAGAGCACGGCGGAATTGACCGTCGCGAGTCCGGTGGCGAACGCGGAGAGAAAACCGATGCCGCTGCACGCGAGCATCTCGTTGCGCTTGTATTTGAGCGGGCCCGGCATATCGACGACGCAGGCGCCGAGCGCGCCGGTCGAGATCGTGAAGCCGAGTTCGTGCTGATGGAACACGAACAGACACAGCACGGCAGGAAGCGAGATGCCGATCGCGATGCGCAGGCCGCCGTAGAAGTACTGGCTATAGAGGAATTTGCGGATTTCGACCGAATAGCGCATCGACTGCCGGAGAAAGTTCGAGAGCGGACCGTACGCCGCGGGCTGGCGCTGAGTCTAACTGATTTCGGTCATGTTCCGACAGTAGCGCTAGCCGGGAGAGCTGCAGTCGCTTTTGCCGCTGGATTTTCGATTACTGCGCGGCCGGATCGCCGAGCAGGTCGCGCTCGCCGTGCCGGCGGCGCATGCGCATGCGATACCAGATCGTCCATGCAAACAGCACGGCGAGCGTGCCCTGGCCGATGAGCGGCGAGACGATGAGAAAGCGTTCGATCGGCCAACTCGTGGCGAGCCAGGTGCGCAGTATCGCGTCGACGGTCAGGCCGAGACCCCACACGGCGGTGAGCGTGCGCATGGACGCCGCGACCTCGGGGCGCTCGTTCCAGAGCTTCTCGAAGCGTGCGGCGCCTGAGGGCGCCTCGCGTGCGAGCGTTGCGCGGGCGAGGTAGAACACGAGCGGCCGGCGCGCGAGGAGCGAGACGAGAAACGTGATGCCGATCACTCCGGCGGCGAGGCTCTCGCGCATCAGCAGCATGCGCGGGCCGCCGCCGAGCGCCATCGCGGCGATCGAGAGCGCGATGCCGAGCAGCACGATCGCGCTGAGCGCGTCGATGCGCCGAAAGCGCGCGAGTTCGACGATGCTCCACGCGAGCGGCGGCACGGCCGAGGCGATGAGGCCGCCGAACTCGCCGAAGTGCGGCTGGGCGAGCCGGTAGGCCGCCCAGGGCAGGAGCAGATTGACCGCCAGTTCGGCGACGAGAGCGGGGCGCAGCTTCATCGAACGTGGACTCGAGTGACGAATGAAACCAGTATGGCGAACGGCCGGGCGCCCCGCAATCGGCAGTGCAGCAACGTTTGCAATCGAGATATGTGCCGGATGGCCAGGCGCGCCTTGCCGCTACGAGCCTATGCGACACTCATGCCTGCGCTCGCGCACTCTCGTCCAATCCGTATCGTTTTACTGTCCGCCGATGACCTTCCGCCCTGCCATCCCGTTAAACGAGGTCGAACTGGTTGCAGTTCGCGCGCAAGGCGCGGGCGGACAGAACGTCAACAAGGTATCGAGCGCGATTCATCTGCGCTTCGACATCCGCGCGTCGTCGCTGCCCGAGGTGCTGAAGATGCGCTTGCTCGCGCTGTCCGATCGGCGCATCACGCGCGAGGGCGTCGTCGTCATCAAGTCGCAGGAGCACCGCACGCAGGAGCAGAATCGCGCGGCGGCGCTCGCGCGTCTGGAGGAACTGGTGGACAGTGTGAGCGTCACGCGCCGTGCGCGCGTGCCGACGCGGCCGGGCCGCGCGGCGAAGCTGCGGCGCCTCGACACCAAGACGCGCCACGGCGAGCTCAAGGCCGCGCGGCGGCGCGTGGTGGAGTAAGGCGGGGCGGACGTTACTGCGAAGGGACGTCGAGGATCAGGATGATGGTCCAGTCCGCGTCGCCCTCGTGATGGTACTGGCGCTCGGCGACGATGAACGGCTGCTGCTTGCCTTGCGGCCCGAGGAACAGCACGTCGCCTTCCATGGGCAGACATTCGATCGGCGGCAGGGCCAGGAACGCGTCCTGATTGCCGCCGCGCGGCATCAATTTTTCGATCTTGCGGGACGCCGCTTCCGTCCATTCAATGTCGAGCTGAATGTTGCTCATGGTGTTCTCCGCGCGAGGGCGCACATGGGTGGGTGGTTCGAGGTGCGCGACTTTAGCATACCGTGCGGCATTGCCGTCTCGCGTAGCATTCGGGGGCCAGGCGCAATAAAAAAAGACCGATGCCGGGGTGGGTTCGGACCCGGGCATCGGCCTTGGACGTTCAGCGAATGAGCGAGAGTGGGGCAGACGTAACGCACGCGCCTGGCGGCGTGCGTACCGACACCGCGCGCGTCGCCGCGTGTGTCGCCCCGTATGTCGCCCCTACGCGCTACGGCGTTATTGTGCGGGCTTGTCGGCCGGTTGGTCCGCGGGGGCCTCGGCGCCTTCGGCACCCTTGGCCGCCTTTCTTGCGGCCTTGCCGTGGACCGGATGATGCTTGCGCACCCAGGGGTGATGTTTCATCTGCATATGCATTTCCGACGGCTGCTGCTCGGCTTGCTCGTGCGACTGCACTTCCTGCGCATGCTGCTCGATCTCAGCGGCCTTCTGCGGATCTGTACTCATGGTGATGCCGTTGTCCGTCTGCGCGTATGCGGCACCCGTCAGGGCGGAAAACGAAATCAGGACTGCGAGGGACGCTTTGTTCATCTTGACCTCCTTGGAGCGGTTTATGGACCCAGCCGTTGCCTGTCCAGGCGGAATGGACATGCCATTCTAAAGAGCAAATATACGCTCCAGATGGGATTGACGAGCGCTGGGTGGCAGGCGTTACATCTTGTTACGCGTCGTATTGCGTGCTCATGACCGGACGCCATTGCGTCACAATACGAACAGGGCAACAAGCGACACAGGGAAAACAAATAGAATCAACGGGCATCAGGTGGTGTATGGTGCGAAGGCGTATTCCAATAAAAGTAGCGAGATGAGCACGTATTCCAACGAAGCAGTACTCGAAGCATTGCGGCGGGTGCAGTATCGGCAGGTTCCGTGGGCGCGCCGCCCGGTTGTCTTTGAATATCTGCGCGGTCTTGGCCTCATGGACACCGTGAGGCAGCGCACAGTCGCGCCAGCTCCCGGTTTTCATGCACCCGTCGACATCGCCGTATTGACCGATCGCGGGCGAGCCGAATTCGCCCGGCTCGCGCGCGACGAGCGCTCGCTTCAGTGGTCCTCCGACCGCGTTGCCGTCTATGCGGCGCCTCTTGTGGCCCAACCGGGTGTCGGCGCGCCGCAATAGCGTTTCAGCAAAAAAAAGCCCGTATCGGACGATACGGGCTTACCGGAATTACTGCTGCCACGCTGTGCTTAATGGCATTAGGTAGACCTCGGCGCCGCGCAGTGGTTCCCGTGCTCGGGCCTTCTTTACGGGCAGACGTTCGACTTTCCGGCCGAGCCTAGCGGCGCCGTCTGTTCGGCGGCGCTTGCGGGGCTGCGGCCGCATGCTGGCGGGCGTTATCGATGATCGCGCTGCGCAGGTCGCCGCGCGGTACCGTGAGGTTGCCGCCGTTGCGCGGCGCGCCGCCGCCGAACAGGGCGCCGCTCACGTGCGAGGTCGGCCAGCCCGCGCCACCGGCATGCGGCGGTTGTGCGTGTGCGTCGGATGAAGCGATCGAGGCAAACACGGCGACGGCGGACAGCGAAACCATGATGCCCCGGGCGAGCAGGGTCATGGTTCTCATGGCGGCCTCCCGTCAATCGGGGTTGTCGACGTTAGTGGACATAAAGCTACCGTAACGTCAGACGCGCGCCGGGGCTGTGAATATTGGTAATGAGATGTTTCGCCCGCTTATGCGGCTCAGGGGAGGTTCTGGCGCACGGGGATTCGAATTCGGAGACCGGAACTCAGGTTTCCAATGAGCAGGACTGCCAGGGGGATCGAACATTGCCGGACGGCTGGGCGTCCGGCAACGGCGAACAGGATAGGGACCGGCCCGCGGGCCGGCAATCCGTTCAGGCCATCTTGACCGGCGCGCGCCAGGACTCAGGATTGGTCCAGAAGGCGCCGCGCAGGCGGTCGCGGCTCGGCGGAGCCGGCGGCTTGGTCGCAGCCGAGCCGATGCGCCCGCGCAGCGAAATCTCGCGGCCGCTCGAACTCAGGCGCTTGACGATCTCCGCCAGCGTGCCGTCAGCCTGCCATTCGTCGAAGCGGCGCCGGCAGGTCGGCGGCGACGGGTAGCGGCCCGGCAGTTTCGACCAGCCTTCGCCCGTCGAAAGCACCCACAGCACCGCATTGACTACGGCGCGTGCTTCGACGCGGGGCCGTCCGCGCCGCTCGCTCCGTGCGGGTTCCGCACAGAACAAAGCTTCGACCAGCGCCCATTCGTTATCTCTCAAGTCGTCGAACAACATCATGTCTCACCTCAGCGAAGCTTGTCTCCGGTGCGCTGCCCCGCGCTGCGCATTCCTCAGGCGCTCCAGCCCGAAACGGCCGGTGTACCCGGGTCGGCCGAGGCGGCAGGGGCTTCACTTTCCATGCCGCTCGCCAATCCTTTTCATGCCTTCATGCGTAAGCGTGCCGTACCGGACGCTTGGTCTCGAAGCCGGATGGAATCAGTTCCACACGGGTGCTTGCCTGGCCAGTATCAGACTCGAAATCGTCGGGCGCGAGTATCGGGACAATCACCAATCGTGTGACAATCCACCCCGCCGGACGGGCGTTTGCGCTGCACTGCCGCATGCCGGGAAAGCCCGTTTACGTGCGTGCACAACGGGTTTTGGGGCGCCAACCGGTAAAAGTTGCATGACAATAGCGGACTGATGAGACAAATCGATGAATGTGACATTAAGGCAACTGCGGGTGTTCATCGAAGTCGCCCGGCTGCAGAGCTTCAGTCGTGCCGCCGACGAGATCGGCCTCACGCAGTCGGCCGTGAGCCGCTGCGTGCGCGAGCTGGAGGCAGAAATCGGCGTGAGGCTCGTCGACCGGACGACGCGCGAGGTGCAGTTGACCGACATCGGCGCGAACCTGATCGCGACCATTCCGCGCCTGTTGGGCGATCTTGACGATGCATTGCGAGAAATTCGCGAGATCGGCGAGCAGCGGCGCGGGCGTGTGGTCGTCGCCGCGAGCCCGACCGTCGCGTGCCGGCTGATGCCCGAGGTCGTCGCCGAATGCAGCCGGCAGTTCCCCTACGTCACGCTCGGCCTGCGCGACGACGTACAGAGCGACGTCGTGCGCAAGGTCCGCTCGGGAGAAGTCGATTTCGGCGTGGTCATCGGGCCGTTCGCGGCGGAAGACCTGCAGACCGAGCGGCTGACCACCGACGCGTTCTGCATCGTCGTGCGCAGCGATCATGCGTTCGCCGCGCGCGACGAGGTGCGCTGGAGCGACCTCGGCGGCCAGCGGCTCGTGTTGCTCGACTATGCCTCGGGCAGCCGCCCGCTGATCGACGCCGTGATGAGCGACCATGGCGTACAGGCCCGCGTGGTGCAGGAGTTGGGGCATTCGGCCACCGTGTTCGGACTGGTCGAAGCCGGGGTCGGCGTGAGCGTGCTGCCGTGGCTGTCGCTGCCCGTGCCGTCCGGCTCGTCGCTGGTCGCCCGGCCACTCGTGCCGCGCGCGGAGCGCACCGTCGAGCTGGTACGGCGCCACGATCGTTCGCTGTCTCCGGCGGCGGAGGCGGTCTGGGGCCTGATCCGCGAGATCGGCTCGCGGCCGGAGGAATTGCGCCGCAACTGATGGCGGCCGGCGGCATTCCTGCCGTATCGAGGGCCACATAAGGGCCACATAAGGGTCACATGAGGGCCGCATGCGCGCCACTTGCGCGCTACACTGGGCATCCCTGACATCCGACGAATTCCGAGTATTCCGATGAGCGATCTCGATCTGTCCGCATCCGTCAACCTGATGACCGCAACACCCGCGTCGCCGCAGGCGCGCGATGCCGTGCAGACGCTGCGCTCGTCGCAGATCCGCGAGGTCGCGAACGCGGGCTTCGGCGTGCCCGACGTACTGCCGTTCTGGTTCGGCGAGTCCGACCGCGTAACGCCGCCGTTCATCCGCGAGGCTGCGGCCGAGGCGCTCGGGCGTGGCGACACGTTCTACACCCACAATCTCGGTATCGCGCCGCTGCGCGCGGCGCTCGCCACCTACGTGAGCGGCCTGCACGGTGAAACCTCGCCCGAGCACGTCGCCGTGACGAGCGCGGGCGTGAACGCGCTGATGCTGGCCGCGCAGCTCGTGATCGGCGCGGGCGACCGGGCCGTCGCCGTCACGCCGTTGTGGCCGAATCTCGTCGAGATTCCGAAGATCCTCGGCGCGACGGTCGAGACCGTGTCGCTGTCGTACGGCGAACGCGGCTGGACACTCGACCTCGATCGCCTGCTGGCCGCACTCACGCCCGACACGAAGCTCCTGATGATCAACTCGCCGAACAACCCGACCGGCTGGGTGATGACGTGTGACGAGCAGCGCGCGGTGCTCGAGCACTGCCGTCGCCACGGCATCTGGATCGTGGCCGACGAAGTCTACGAGCGTCTGTATTACGGCGACGGCGGGGCGGATGGGCAGGCGGCGCCGTCGTTCCTCGACCTTGCGTCGCGCGACGAGCGCGTAATCTGCGTCAATTCGTTCTCGAAGGCCTGGTTGATGACGGGCTGGCGGCTGGGCTGGATGGTCGCGCCGCTCGCGCTGATGGACGATCTCGGCAAGCTGGTCGAGTACAACACCTCGTGCGCGCCGTCGTTCGTGCAGCAGGCGGGGATCGCCGCGGTCGCTCACGGCGAGCCGTTCACGCGCTCGCTCGTGGCCGATCTGCGCGCGTCGCGCGATCATCTCGCCGCAGCGCTCGGGCGCTTGCCCGGCGTCGACGTGAAGGTGCCGCAGGGCGCCATGTACCTGTTCTTCCGGCTGCCGGGCGCGGACCAGAGTCTCGCGCTGTGCAAGGCGCTCGTGCGCGATGCGGGGCTTGGGCTCGCGCCGGGCAGTGCGTTCGGACCCGAAGGCGAGGGTTTCGTGCGCTGGTGCTACGCATGCGATACCGCGCGCCTCGATCAGGGCGTCGAGCGTCTCGCCGGCTTTCTGAAAGCGCGTGGCTGACTTCGGCATTTAGCGGAATCGGTTGGGATCCGGCCGAATGCGTACCGCATCGGCCGGACAAAGCGGCGCGGCATTGGCCGTGAGGGCGTCTTTACGCACCCGGCGTTTTTGCGGAATATGGCGTCCAGTCTTTCGATTCCCTGCGGGAATTTCGCTGCTCCGTCCGGCAGGGTCTGGCACTATGGCTTGTTCATG
>Ga0131853_10015863_pt1 | contig 13768 bp, 13 predicted proteins | sample TergutLab28metaG_FD_92764 | JGI IMG/M metagenome (GOLD analysis project Ga0131853, IMG submission 92764) | Labiotermes labralis P1 segment gut microbial communities from Petit-Saut dam, French Guiana - Lab288 P1 (version 2) (version 2) | ecosystem: Host-associated > Arthropoda: Insects >... | reverse complement strand
GTTGGAGGGAAGTAGCTGTACCAGTATTATGACCTGTACCGGAGGTTGTGGTTACAGTTTTTAGTACTCCTGATGATGGGTGCTGTGACACCTGAAACATGTAGAGTGACTTTGCAGTGAATATATATCTGCATACTGTTGCATCTGGTTGGATTTTTATTACCATCGATCAAGTATATTTCAGACATTTAGTCCTGGCAGACTGATGTGATCAGTCTGGAACTAACCTTCACTTTCACCATTTAATTCCTGAGGCCTCAGATGACGTGAATATTCATTGGAAGCCTGTGCCACAAGTCTTGACCCTGACACTGTTCAGTTACAATATTTTTTTTTTCCCGTCATGTCTTCTGTAGACCTAAGCTCTCATAAAGTCAAAATTTTGTGTGTATGGGAACTTGGGCATCCAACATGATTTGGTATCTATTAAACTGAAAATTGATTTTAAGTGGCCATGTGACTGAATCGTGCATAGAGGTTTGGCTTTGTTTGTGTACTAGTGGAATATGCCGTTAGAATTGAAGTACTTGATACGGAAAGAATTTAGTTTGACTTGAGTTCATATTTTTTCTGTCCCAAAATATCTGGTGTAGTTTGTTAAACCAAGTGGTAACAAAGTTTCTTCACAGTTGCCTTCTCATACTGGACAGTTGCAAATAGAGGTAGTGCACTTTTGTAAGTTGTGGCATGGAAGTGTGTGAAAGTGTGTAACTGACCTAGAGTAATTGCAGGTCTGGGTCTGCAGTCAACTGTGACAATGCAACTGGAGGAGGTGGACAGCCAGGAAGAAGAAGAGGAGGAGGACGAGGAGGAGGAGGAGGAAGATGATGAAGATGATGATGATGATGATGATGATGATGAAGAGGGAATTGTAGTTGAATTTTGCCAGGAGGATATTCTCGAAGAAGTCCTGGAGCATGCTGTAAGTGCAGTTTCATAGCTGCTCTGAGCATCCTTACTGACAAATGGAGAAATTGAGGATTTTTATTTGCGACCTCCCAATAATTCAAAGTTTGGAAATTTATTTGGTTGGAATTCATGCATGCGCTGTGCTTTGATTGAACAGTTGCTCATTAAATTTGTCAATAAACGTAAATATATGACACATTGTATTTGAAGTAGTTTCGATTGTCCATAATGAAATATGTAAGGCAGTTGTTCTGAAGGACTGTTAGGAATTGTAAAACAGCTGAGAAGTTTAGTGCATTTCTTGGATACAGTACTTCATCCAGATATATACAATTGTATGCAAAGAATGTTAGTATGATGATTTTTCTTTTGCAGGATGACACTGCTGTGATGACAGATTCCTTTGTAGAGTTCCCAGTGGATACACTGGATAAGGAAACCAACACAGAGTGTGTGTTCATTCCAGAAAAAGGTGTAAGGAAGCGTGGCAGTGGTGAGGAACCTGCCAGAGCCATTGTCATAAAACGCTCTCAGACCTTCAGTCCTAGTGCCGCTGTTAGCAGGAATCAGTACATCTGCAGAGTAAGTCATCTGAGTTACATATCCACATATTCTTAACGGTGCGTACGGTGTGGCCCCACATTAACCTTCTGGCATCAACATAGGCCTATATATAAGACGTGCAGTGTGACGCTCAACCTTGCTGAATGTCAAGTATATGCTGTATATCCGCTCTTAATGCAGCCTGTGTCTAAATTCTGGTCCTCTGCAGATCACAGTGGGCATTCACTTCCAGCACCAAAGGGATAACTTCTGCCATCTTATATGTAAGATTCACTGGAACACTGTATTCACATGTGGCAGGAAACTTGTTGTACCAGCTCATTAGTGTTATTGCAGAGAGGGGTTATTACTATTAACCTTCAGCAGATGGACTTAGCTGTCATTTGTACCTATTGATGTCCTGATGTTTTTTTGGTTTAGTGTGGACGTTTAAACTGCTACAAAGTAGACACACAGAGACCAGCCTATGGCATTGTAGGCCATTTGCCAGTACATTTTGGCGACCACCATATAGTCTTATAGGACAGTAAAGGTTAATGTAAGTCACAGTCATGAACTTACAAGATCGCTAGTTACCTGCATGCTAGCCGTATGAAAACTGTCTAGCATTTTCTAGTTGTGAACAGTTAGTGAACGTCTGCTTTTCAGTTAAATCGGAGCGATAGTGACAGCTCTATGCCATTGTACCGACGTGGTGGGCCATTTCAGCGAAACTCCATTGAACGTCGATCCTTGAGATGGCGACGTCCTCCTGGTACAGTTCTGATGACAAAACATCACCGTAGTGCAAGCAGTGGAGCATCATGCAGGTGAGTTGCTTGCCTTCAAATTCTAATAGCAGTAATGCTGAAGTTGACTGTCGTGCAGGTCGTGAAACTCATTAGTTGAGTAGTTCCTGTTGTTTCACTGTACAAGAAGACAGACAGACCGTGATTTCATGGACATCCTGCGCATGAATTGAAACAGCTCCTCCAATTCCATGTTTTTGTTTTTGTGGACACCACGTTCACACCCTAGTTAAACATATAACAACAACAACAACAACAACAACAACAATAATAATGACGACGACGATGATGATGATAATAATAATAATAATAACTGTTTCGTTCTTGTAGTAAATTTGCTGATAGGAGTGAAGAAGGAAGTCTTTCTCAACATTTGTTTCTGGTTAAAGTAAAAAGGGTATTTCACACGAAGTCTGTTTCGTCCTTCAGACATGCAGCACATTTTAGAGCACTCCTGTTGTCATTTCAGTCATCATCACGCTAGTTGTACTGCTCGAACATCACTGGATTTGGAATTGGATTTGCGAGCACAGCATACACGCCTTCAGGCACTCCAAGATGAACTGGCTAGACTTCGTGAGTTGAAGTCTCGACTTGAAACAGCACGAGCCCAAGGTGATCAAGAGCTAGCAGCCTGGGTGCTTGAAGACCAGCAGTTTCAAAATCTTGTTGCTCAGGTGAGCATTCATTAGCTTAATCAGCATTAGATTCCCACCATCGTTGTAGTAATGGGATCGACATATTTAATGTCCTGATGGCAAAATATTTGATGAATGTGGCAAACTCTGGGTCATTAGATGTATTTGTCAGTGATAAATAAAATTTTTTTGTAAACATATATTTTTGAAATCTTGTTTCTTCTAGTCCACCAATCTTACAATTGTCTTCGTTTGATCAATTTTCCTTCGCCTCCTTTAATTTAATGTTTCCTACATTACTAGGCTGAAAGTGGAAGGAATGGGAAGAATGCTGATGACCGCAGGGTGGAGAAGATGCTAAAGAAGACTTCAAAGGAGATCTATAAACTGCGGAAGAGCAAAGCTGGGAAAGGAAAGCCAGATATTATATCATTTAAGTAAGTTTGTACTTGTCATTTGAGTTTCATAATACTATGTACTGTCTTTATCATTGCACCGTGCATTTCGTAGAGTCATTTAATTAGCACACCAACTAATGCACGTACATAACTTTTTTTTTGTTTACATTAAAATGTTTAAAATCGCTCCAACATGTTTCGATCCTAAGATCATCTTCAGGGAGCTGTAATGTTCCTTGCTTTAGCAAGGTACGTTGTAGCTCCCTGAAGATGATCTTGCTAAAGCAAGGAACATTATAGCTCCCTGAAGATGATCTTAGGATCGAAACATGTTGGGGCGATTTTAAATGGTTTAATGTAAAAATAAAAATTTATGTGTGTGCGTTAGTTGGTGTGTTAATTAAATGAACATGTACTGTATCACGGGAATTAGGACATTATATTATGTATTTTATTGAAGTATACTGCACTAACTTGTACACTTGAATGGGTATGAAAGTACCTTGGGAATCGGATTCTAACAGTTCTCTCAACATGTGCTGGGCAAAGTATAAGTTGAATTACCATATTTACTCAAATGCAAGATAAGGGTTTTTCCATAAATGTGGTTGTCAAATTTGTGGAGTTATCTTAAATTAATGTATGAAGCGCTGAACTGCACCATGCCTTACCAGATTGCTCTGAACTGGACCATGAGGCCAAACCATGGACTGCATTGCCAAATCATCGAGTAAGAATCTCTGCTTTTCTGAGATATTATGCAGCATTAAGTGGTAAGTCCTTTACCAACATTGCAGGACAGCCCTTTGGTCCCATCTGCAATTGTCAAGGAATCCAAAAGAAGAGAGAGTGACTCTAGTACTCTCACACCATCTTCTTTTTTGGGACTTACCCATCATCTATTTTTTGAAGAAGCACAATGTTTCCAAAGCCAGCTCTATTTCCATTTATAAGCCAAGAAGCACGTATCATGGTGGATCCCTTAGATTGAGCTATTCTGAGTTACAGGGCACCACAGAAACAGTAACTTGTTAAGATACGCACTTGTCAACAGATGTAGTCCAAGAGTAGTACCAGGAAAATGGGTAGTGAAAAATTAAAAATTAAATACAAGATGCAAAAAATAAAGCTGGACCAATCAACAATTTAAAAATCATAAAAAGAGCCATAAACTCAGACTGATTAGACCGCAGATATAACAGAGAAATCCAGAACACATGTACACGGAATGGACAAAATAATGGAAACAGTTTTGAAAGATACACACTTCTCTATTAATATGGAGTTGGGCCACCATTTGCCTGTAACACAGCTTGTATCCTCCTTGAAATACACATATGTAAGTTCTGAATAGTCTCTAGTGGAATATTTTACCACTTTGCATGAAGAACATATGCTAGTTGCTAGAGAGATAATGAAGGAGTAAATCTGCTTCTCACCCTACTCTTTAAAACTGACCACATTGTTTTGATGGTTATTGTACTGGACAGGGAAGATGTTGAAGTGCATCATCACGTTCCTCATACCAAGGCTGAACACTTCTGGCTGTATGTTTGGTTCAGTTGTCACCTTGAAAAAACTGCATCATAGTTAGGAAACAACATCTGGACCATAGGATGTACCTGATTGCCTAAAACATCCACATAGTCACTGGCAGTAATTCAGCCATTCATAGTAATTATACGACCAGCAGAATACCAAGGTATTGGTGCCCAAATCATCACAGATCCACCTCCATATTTCACAGTTGGAACCAGGCATTCAGGATTGTAGGCTTCCTTGGGTGTTCACCAAACATAAACCTGGTCTAATGTTAGGAAGAACGTGAAGGATAACTCATCTGACTTTATCACATATTCCAATCATCAGACATCTGGGTTTTATGATTGTCACACCATCTCTTTTGCGTTTTAGCATTGTTTTCAGTAATCAGAGGTTTAGCAATTGCAGCTCTACCGTGGACGTTGGATTTGTGAACCTCTTGTCGGACTGTTCTTTTGGAAACAGTCTTCAAGCTGAATATTGAGTTCTGCTGTCACCTTCGCTGCAGTAGTTTTGTGATTAAGACACAATTCATCTTCACTGTATGGTGATCCTTTTCACTTAGCTTTGGCATTCAGCTGCTGTTCCTCTTATCTGATGTCTTCCTGTGATTTGTGTATGCCATCATGACCTTGTAAACTGCTGTTCTAGATACACCTAATAAAGTGGCCATTTTGCTTACAGATGCTGCAGCTAAATGTGAACCCACAATCTGTCTTCTTTGAAAATGTGACAATTCTCCCATTTTACAGTACTTTCATATGAACTGTTAACCAACCACAATCTGTATTGCTTTGACAGTGGTACTACACAGCATAAACAAAAGATACAACCAATGTTCTTTCATAGAAGCCAACACAAACAGTTTTATTCCTATATTGTCTAGCGTTAACATTATTTTGTCCATCCCCTGTATTTAAATTCCTACCACCACTAACACCATCTATGGAGAAAATTGTGTATGTTCAAGTTAGTTCATAAGTCAAGAAATATAAATGTATTGTATAATCAATGTGGATCATAACAGCATGGCAGTGCATCTCACCAGAAGTGTCTGTGAAAGGTATTAAGAAGTGCTGTGCATCCATTGCAGTGGATGAGACTGATGATGGTATGTTGTGGAAAGGCATTGAGCAGGATGAGAATGTTAGGAGTGTGTGTGAGGAGGATGAAGGCACTGACTATGAAGATGGAGACAGTAACACTGATTGGTAAAGGTAGATAGAATCAGACACCAGATGTGCGTTGTGTTTTAAGTATATGCAATTAATAGTAAAATATTTTTTTAGCAGACTTATTTTTTGAGGGATGTCTTAGATTTGAATAAATGCATTTTCCCCTGGCAGATATATTTTTTTGGGGGTCACCTTAGATTAGAGTTGTCTTGCATTTGGGTAAATATAGTATAACTGCGTATTCTTACATAATGGTGTTTCAGTCACCCAGTGTAATGTTTTTTCTTTAAATGCATGTCTGCTTATTTCAGAGAAAAAATGGCATTCTTCACACGAGTAAATGTGACTGTGCCAGTTTTACCATCAACTACAACAGTCGAAGATGGAGCAAGTTCAGAGTGTAGTACATTAAAGCGTGGTGAGAGTTTGCATTGTGATGATGAGGAGGATGTCGAGGAAGATGATGATGATGATGATGGGCCTACTCCATGTCCAGCATCTTATCTCTCAGGTACCACAGACTCTGGAGAGTGTGGTAGTGTTGCAGATGTGGCAGACAGGCAAGCGAACAGTAGAGAGGTGGAGGGAAGGGAGTGCATCGAGAGGAGTGGTGAAACAGCACAGAGGTACCACTATGTCGTAGATAGGGTACTAGGGGTCGAGGTGTGACGTATCACTGCAGTGTTGGTAGGGCACTAGGCAGCTGTGTGTCATGTGTATGAATGTGTATGTTTGATGACAAAGGTCTTCAGTCTTTGCTAGAAATGCATCCGCTGTTTCCTGAGGTGGTTTATTCATATCTTGCTGCTTGAAGTCCATGTCAGCATGAGCAGATTTTAGGTGGAGGAAGAATTTGTATGTCAGCATGGCAAAGATATTCTTGTCAGTTATTTTTTTATGTGCCATGAATGGTGCAGGTTTTAACACACTGTTCATATTTTGTATGACAAGATATATGAAATTGGGGATTAAAGGCATGCTTATTGGTGTTCAGAATTCTTTTGGGAAAGTGAAAGGTATGGAAGGGTACATGTTAGGCTGGACGTTGACAGTAAACCCCACCGAATGATTTATTGAAATGCAGCTGGTCTGCGCTAATGAATGAGAGTGAGCAGTGTCGTTTGTTAGTAAGTGCTGTATTGGGAATTATTTTTGACTTGTGATAACTCACTGAAGCTAATCCCTAAATGGTGTCTTGAAATATTCTTCCGTCCTCTCAAATTTAAGATACTCATTGAAGTGCATTGGTCTACAATCAGTAAATCTTTCTGATCAATCTTCGTGTAGTTTATATATATTTTGCATGTAAAAAAATTTAAAGAATGAAACTGTGAATGACTTAAAAAACCGGTGTGCAAGATACAGTGCCTCACCTTGTATAGCTGGACATCATTTAAGGAATCTGTGGCTCTTGTGATGTGTACCCACTCTTGTGTGGTACAGGAATGTAGATGATTTTCAGTTCTTAATGCCATGCCAGGTAAGAATACTTGTGGAGTGTGATCACTGTTATGTGCGAAAGTATTCAGACGTATAGGTTTGAACAAATTCTATTACTATATTTGTCTGTCATTGTATTGAGGGCACTTTTTACATGTACATATATAAGGTGTGGCCGTAGAGTTCCAAGAATGTTTTTATTGCACAGTTTGTCAAGTTATGTTAAACTTACATACGAATCATGTCTATGCCATGCTTTGACCAGCTCAGGATGTGGTTTCAACTCTGTAGCATCACTTGTGTCAAAGCTGTGGTGGAAATAAGAGACTTGCATTCATACCACGTCAGACAGTGAGTAGTCAGAATTTAGAGCTAAGAATTAACACTAAAATTTTGTGTGAAATTAGGAAGGAGTGCCAGTTAAACAAATGCAGTGCTGTCTGAAGCACATCGCACAGAAGCTGTGAAGAAATTTAGTGGCATAAACTGCTGAATGAGGGTTCATAGAATGTGGAGGATATAGAAAGAAGTGCCCAGATCCAATGGAAATATTGGGAAAATGTACATTTTTTTTTTCAGGCTAGACCAATTACCCATGTTTATTAGAAATACTTATGAGGTTACATGAAGCTGTGCATAGGAAGAGGCCTGAATATGGGTTCAAAACCTGATTGCTTTTTCATGATGAGTTAAGATTACTGAGCACTCCCTATCAAACAGTTCGTGCTGCACAAAAAACTATTAGTGGGCTGGAATACACTCCTCCTCCACCCTCTCTGGCTCTTAGTGAATTTTGCTCCTTCCGAAGTGGATACCCAGCTTGAGGGAATGAAGATTTTGGGACTCTGAATATGTTCAGAGGACTGTGGTGGCAGCGCTGAAGGTTATAACGAAAGAGGGGTTCAATAAATTTTTCCATCTGTGGCAGTATTGCTGGACCAAGTGTATAGCTTTTCAAGGAACCTATTATGATGGTGATGACTCTCAGTAAGCTGTGAGTGAAAAGGAATATTTGCAATTAAGTGATTCCTGGAACTTAATAGCCATGCCTCAAATTTTTATGCAGGGTGAGATTATAAATTACTGGAAGCTATTTGAGCATTGTGTTTGTGCAAATGGGGTTTTGTCCTCCAGATGAAGACACATTTTATAAAAGATCATGCCATAACTAAACATTTAATTATAATTGAAAGGTATTTTTGAAACATAGGAAATGGTTTACGTGTTGGAATGTAATCCACTCTAATGAGTTAAACAAATTTTTAACTGCCTTCTGTTTGTGCAGGATTGTTTCTGGTACCTTTCTCCAGTGGCTGCTTCCCCCCCCCCCCTCCCCAATGAAACTGAGGAAACTATAGCATATATCATGGTAAATACATAAGTTGTAAGAATGTCATGCAAGAAAATGGCCTCATCACATTCCATATTATGTATGAAGGCCACTTATTTTAATATACCCTTTTTAATGCATACTGTATTCTATATCAGTATGCAAGTAAGGCAACAGCAAAACTCGTTGTTCATTTGGAGTTCTTACTTGAATCAGATTGGTAGGCTGGGATAGCATAGTCAATATAGTCACTTGCTACAGGCTGGACAATGTGGGGATCAAATCCATATGGGGTGAAATTTTCTGCACCTGTTCGGACTGGCTCTGAGGCCCACCCAGCCTCCTGAACAGTGGCTACTGTGTCTCTTTCCCAGGGGTGTAATGCCTGGGGCATGGCGTTAACCACCTACCCCCATGTAGCACAATGGTTAAAGAAAGAGTAGAGCTGTATGTCTTCTCCTCTTCTGGGCCTTCATGGCCTGTTACAAGGTGAATTCTACCTCCCCCTCCATCAAAGATAGCCCCATATTAAGAGCTAAAAAATGGGAAAGGGAAAATTGCTGAAACATTGGTTTATTAAGACTACAAACTCTTAATAATGAAACATGAATTTATGATTCAACCCTGTAGATATACATAAAGCTGTTGTACTGAAAAAGAAACTTTTGCATGAAACTTTTCTCCCATTCATTAAAATCTGCCTTCACAGTAATTCTGAAACTTTGTAGGCCATGTATTGTACTATTATAATAGAACATGCGTGGTCCACCTCCTGGAGCATTATGTTTCTTACAGTATTAACGTCACTACTGAGCATTTTCTCATTTCCTCTATGCATGTTGCATACTTCGCCCATCCCATATTCCTAGAATCTGTCACCGTAATAATAATTGGTGGAACCTCCTCATTGGAAAATGTAACTGTTGTAGGGCACTTTCTTAATACACAAAGTTCAAGACAGTCTGAGGTTTTAAATAAACTGAAGTAGGAAGAAATCTTAAGAGTTGTGTAAATATGTTCCAAGTTTCGTATGTGTAGTTGAAGTAGAAATACCAGTGAATTATTTGGGTGGTAAAATGCATAAATGATGGTAACAGTGGCAAACACACATACTGGTGCTGTTTATTAAAAGTGCCTAAACAAATTTGGACCTGTACAGTTTATGCAGAACATTGATTTGAGACAAACATAACATGTTTACATGAATGCAAGATGACTTTAATCTAAGACACCCCCTCAAAAAATAAAAATGCTAAGAAACAATATTTTACTCTTATTTTCATATACTTAATACAGAAAGCATGTCAGATTCTGTCTACTGTAATCAATCAGTATCCCTGTTTCCATCTTCAGTCACTCCTAAGTTCCCCATCCTCTTCATTGCCATTCCACAACATATCATCATCATTCTCATCCACTGCACTGGGATGTACAGCACTTCTTGAAACCGTTCACAGTCATTTCCAATATTCCTTGGCTTATAAACTTACTTGAGCCCATTAAGATTAACAGTTTTCTTCCTAGAAGGTGTCGGTGTTAAGAATTTTAAATATGTGCGTTCTGGATTTTTGTGTTCTGTCTATGGTCTGAGTTCATGACCCTTTTTATGGTTTTTAATTTGTGGGTCCAGGTTTTATTTTTGAGTCTGTAGCTAATTTTTAATTTTTCAGTAGCCATGGTTCTGTTATAACCTTGGACTAGATCTGTTCTTAGGTGTATAGCTTGACAAGATACTGAGCATATGGTGCCCAGTGACTGAGAATAGCTCATTCAAAGGGATCTTTCAGTTTAGGTGCTTTACTGATATTGATATATTTGTTAACCCTTAACCTGCTAACATGGAAAATATGGTGAGCTCTTAATAATGCCAGCAGATTGCACATGGGATTTAACTCGGCATTTAAAGGGTTAACTGCAATTGGGTTGACACCCGGTGGCAGTAGTACAGTACACATTTACACACAAACAATACATAGAACAAGGTTTTCTGGAATTCAAACCTAGAGTGGTCAAACTAAAATTAACGTTAAACTAACTGCGTAAAAATTATCGCCTAATTGGGAAGAGTGCGGGCCATGCCCCATCCTTGCGAGTTATACCCTGGCATTTGCCTTAGAAGTGAGGAAGAAGCACGGCAAAACCTCAGTCAGGGTCGCTGAAGAGTGCCAGTTAGCACAATGAAAACAGAATGAAAATGGAAACAGGGCTAGGTTCTGAAAGCTCATGCTTCTTTAAAAAATTAGACAAGGAGAAGATTGTGTCAGTTACCTTCACTTGTACTGTGTTCTCTCTTTTGTTTATATGTGATGATTTGGTGATGCAGGCCTTGGTTTGGCTCAGCAGGGGCTGGTTCAGAGCCATCAGGTTTGGTGCTTCATATTCAAATTTTATTTAAAGATCAAATTTAAGGAAAAAACCTCATCTTGCATTCAAGTAAATATGGTAATTATTTAACCTACATTAATTTTTTTTTTTTTTACTGATTTGAATTTCTAATATGCATGTGTGAAAATATTTTTTATATCATGATTACTCAGGTGTCTTTGTTACTGTTTTAAAGAGGCAGTTTTGTGCTCCCAAGTATTGTTTAGGATCAGATACAGTATGACAGATTCATGTATTGGGCCAGTTTTTGTTATGCATTTTCTCCTTCCTAAAAGTGAAAAGATCAATAAGCAGGTAATTAATGGTGTGTGATTTCTTTGTATCTATGCATTTTAAACTTCGCACTCTTAAGACATGTCTTACAAACTGTTCTGAAGTTTAACCTTATAATTCATTTTACTGCATTTGGCTAATGGCTAGATAAAGTCCTAAGCAAGTACAAATAATAAACGCAAATGCGACTCTCATTCCACACATGATGTCTCCTTACTGACAGATCTGATGGCCAATGAAAAATTGGTACAACTCAGTACAGTTTTGCTGTATCATATGTATATATTATGTATTGCTACACATCTTTGAGGTGATTCATCTGCCAAATGTTAATATGAATGTATTTATGTTTATTATCATTATAATAGTAATAATTATTATAACCTACTCGAAAATACCTTATCGATAAAGGTTTCATGTTGCTCAATATGTTTTAATATCCTATACTTACCTAATATGAATTGATAATAATTACATAGTAAATTGTTTTTATATCTACATTATTCCTTCAGTGTGTTATTTCTGCAACTAGGAGTATATTGAGGTGATTCCATGTTAAATTGCACACCAAGAAACTGTACATGTTTTAGTTTTAAAACTTTGTGCACCTGTTGGCCATTTCAAGAAACTAATGGTTGTGAAGTTTATTCACAACATATCATATCATATATCTCAGATTGAAATTCAATGACATTTGTACTACGCATGGCTCTTTCAAACACAGTATCTGTGGAAAAGTTTTAAGGCAGAGAGTTCCATGACAGCTCAGTTTAAAGCTGATGGTGCACACCTGATACACTGGGCAATAAATGGTAGTTTTTATACAGGTAGAGATTTTTGGCATAATTTTTTATCCAATTTTCACCCCCTTTACCAGATACATTCAGGGTAAGAATACTGAGAGATGCTTTGTTTAATGTCCTACACAATACCTTCTATATCTGAGTGGGGTGACACTGAAAGCATTTCAGAAAGAAAGTTTGTGCACCATGAGGTTGATGTATGTGCCTTTCCTTAATCATTGTTCCAGGAAAACTCATAAAAGCTGGTATTATCTATTGCATAATTTATACGAGACGTGTGAGATTGAATAAGTGGAAAATAGCAGAAACAGAAGAATCTAAAAAGTATAAAAGGCATTAAAAAATTACAGTATGGTATTGAAATTGTTCTTACTTTTATGATGTGTGAAAAAGAAAATGTGGACATGGGCAGCGGCGTGTACGCACTCCATGTCAGCACAGTTTGATCACCGATGTTTAGGTCAATGAGGCATTGGAATTTTCGGACAGTAATCCTAACTGGAGCCTGAGCTCTGTAGTGTAGAATGCACTGAGAATAAAGGAAAGGCAGTCCTGGGCAGTTAGCTGTAGATGCATTCCTAAACAACGTCCTCTTTTATGAAGGACGATGCAGAGTATGCAGTTGTGTCAAGATGCGAGGCAGAGAAATGACGGGGTCAAGAGTACATTTTGTTGTGTATGATTGATCATTATAATTGACACTTTATTCATTGCGTAATAACTGCCATTGATACTTTGGTTTAATTAATCACCTCTGTGTACCAGTAAAATAGAGCCGTCGTATTATGTAGCATTCCACAGAGCGCAATTACCCCGTTGAAAACAGGCTGCAAGCTGTTGTTTAACCAGTAACGCACCCTGAGCTTCAGTGCGGTAATACTGTAGATTGATAACGCTTTTGCAATACGGTACAGGTCTCGTACCCACTAGCTGTCTGTATGATTCACCACATGCATGAGAATCGGTATCATGTTTCATTGCCGATAAGAGAAAGTGGGTCGGTAGATTTCGTAGGCAAGCGTGGATCGTATTTTGTACGTCGCCCCGCATTGCTCTAATAGGCATTTTGTAGGTAAGGTACTTGGGAGTATGCCGGTACTCCGTGATGTGGGTTAGCGGGGAAGGGGTTAAAGACTGACTTGAAGAATTTAACCACAAAGTGTCTCCACTAGTATGTGAAATTGTCATTCACTACACACTACTGTAACGCTAGCGACACCGGCTGTGAAGTTTGTTGCTGTTGCACTGTCTACTTAAAATGTTCACCAGCGGTATTGTGTTCGAAAGAGTCTCGCTACGTATGATTTTGACAACAGAATGATGATTTCTGAAATTCTATATCTCGCAGACAAATCGACCTAGTTTGCTCAAACGTAAAGACAATTACTTTCTACAGATACCCAACGAGCGCACGAGGTCAGTGGGGGGGGGGGGGGGGGGAAATGCGGCATTTTTTTTTTTTTTTTTTTTTTGTGAGTGGAAGCCTCCAACGTGCGTGAATTGTTTTAAAAAGAGATGGGGTT
>Ga0131853_10015862_pt1 | contig 13769 bp, 11 predicted proteins | sample TergutLab28metaG_FD_92764 | JGI IMG/M metagenome (GOLD analysis project Ga0131853, IMG submission 92764) | Labiotermes labralis P1 segment gut microbial communities from Petit-Saut dam, French Guiana - Lab288 P1 (version 2) (version 2) | ecosystem: Host-associated > Arthropoda: Insects >... | reverse complement strand
TTGCGCTGACCACGTGACACCCCTCTATCCGCAAAAGTTGGCACTAACTTCGCCGACCGGCGGCGGCCGCTCTGTCGGTATAGTTCGCGTGCGGACTAAGGCCACGGAGTTTAGTTTTTAGCGTAATAAAGCTGTTTACTTCGATAGATAAAAAGGCATGCAACTGAATAAAAAAACAGCCTACTTAATTCAAAACTTCAAAATGATACTTTTCAAATAAACACAATAATCTCCATTCGTGGTCGAAATATTTTATTGCCTTCACATTAAAAAATGCAATATCGATTGCCGTGCGGTCTATTGCGTAGGTGTGCTACCGCTCGCTTGCTGGAATTGCGGGTTCGAATCCACCCAGGGTCATGGGTGTTTTTTCGTTGTGAATGTTGTGTGTTGTACGAGCCGATCCTTCACCCACAGGAGTCCTAGCGAGTGTTATCATTGAGTGTCATCAGTTACAACAGAATCACTCTACACCTACAGTGAGTAGGTAGCAGAAGTCGAACTGAATAATTCCGTAAGTTACCCAATTTTTCGAGAACAAATAAGTTTTAACGACAAAATCAGATATCTCCATGTGCATGTGAGAAGCGAACACATCGATATCCACGTCAAACGATCAAGAAGTTGCAACATCGTCAGGTGATTATATCGGCTGTGAAGAAGCTTTGTGATTTTTCTCGGATAACTTGCTCCTACAATAACCAACTTGATGCACACTTTTTTATGTATGTGTATATGACCGTGAGGCATGCAACCTGCATACTAGACGGTCATCTACATACAGTGTCATAAACCAGGTGTCGCATTGATACATTAATTCTGATGATGGGCGCATGGTTGCCCGAAACGTGTAGAGAATAAAAATATACATACATGAAAAAATGTGCGTCAAGTTGGTTATTTACAAGAATCGTACCAGGATGCACAGTCAACAAAATATAAAAAAGTTGAGTACATTTATTACCTTCGACAGGATGTGAATCACCCAACCAAAAACAAAGCGTTGCCATTTTAGAAGGTCTGAATTATCAAAACAGTCGCTGTTGAGAAATTTAAGCCTCGTCAGGGTTTTTTTTGCGACTGTGCCAATTAAAGTTAACGACATATTAAGTTCTACAGTTGTTTTAAAATGTGTATTACGTGTTCATTTTGATATGAAAGTATCATATGTACTTCATATTGAACTAAAATAGACAAGTTACTTACATTAGGAACAGAAGGGGACACTATCGCTTCTCTTTCAAGTATTTCGCCCGTGTCATCATCAAAACAGAGAATGCGTAGTAAGAGATTATTTTTAATGATGGCTGCGTTATTACATTCTGTAATTGATTTTACATTTATTGATGGTAATTAAAAGTTTGTGGATTTTCCACACCTATAAATATATATATATTTATTATAATTAAAAATAGAATGATATCAATAAACATACAAAGCAAATTATCCATTTTACTTCCACACTAACAAGCATTTAGCCGGGATACCACTTTTCGAATAGACTGGTTCTATACATTATTTCACCGCATAATGTTTTCGAAATCACTCACATTTGTGTTTGGAAGTGTACAAAAGGATTTACCTTGTAAACACCTATTCCACCCCTCTACAAGTTCAAATTCGAGTCTACAAAATTTGGTCAATTATCTGTCCTTGCAAGCACTTGTTAAATCCATCAGTTGTGACCAATTTTTTTAAAATTAGATACACTTGAGTTTTCTCACTTGTGACGCGAGTATACAGTCCAGAGTTCATTCACAGTGTACGACGCGAGTCACCAAGTTCGTGTGCTTCATTCATGGGTATATTAATCATGAATGTCATCAGAATTAACCACATTATGCCATTTAAAACCACATGACCTTAAGAAGTTCCAATCGTCACCTGTGGTTACAGGTCATCATTCAGGTAGATGGAGACCTTCTTTGTTTCTGCTCTTTGAAAAAGAATGTACATTGAATTAACCCCGTCATCTGGAAAACACTAATAATATGCACGCCGAGCAGAACACTTTGCATACTGCAGACTAAGGTTTGCAGGCTGATACTTGTGAGTGAACGTACCTTTATTTATATCTGTGACTAGCACGACTGCTGCCGCTGCTTCAACTGGCTGCATGCGAGACACTCTCCGAACTGAGCGCGGAACCTGTTCACTGCCCTTATATCGTTGCAAGTGTAGCGAACAGGTGAAAACACATTTACGAATGATGTCATGGTTAGTTCACTGGTTCTGTGGAGGTCGTGGATGCTGCAGTAATGGCCGCGGACATGCGTAGTTTAATACTATATTCTGTGGTGGTTAAACGTCCAAGAAATTCAGTGGCGCTGCCGGTATGCCATGATTTCAAGTTTGAATGGTGGTAGTCCGTACGAATCAAAATATTCGGCGTACCCAGAGACGGAAAAACAGACAGCTACCCATTGCGAGCCGGGCATGTAATGCTTGTCAAAGTTAATGATAATTATCGCGGGCTTTATATGTGTGGATGGTAAAAGAACTATTCGATAAACGTCTTAAAATATTTTACATGTTTGGTTAAAACTGTATTCACCTGAATGCTATTCAGTCTACTCTAACGTTTCTGGATTTGTAGATTTCGAAGAGTCCAGGAAATTCAACGTGCAAAATGCAAGTCCTGGTAGCGGTTTTATAACCGTGCCTCAAATCGCACTCTTCCCTGAAGGGGAGACTTATATGTCCATCGACGGCCTCTGTGTCTGGTGTTAGGCCAAAGCTAAATACGAAGAAGCCCTTAGCGAAATATTCTACTGCAATCATGTGAGAAATGTCATCGTGATATATAACAGACACAAACCAGAAACCTGCGACTAGATGCGGGTCAGACGCATCAGAACTGTAGTTCAGCAGCTTTGCAAGGTAGGTCTTGTAATGTTAGTTTTGTCTCGTGAAGGGTAACAGGCTTTCCGTTTAATGAGACACTGAGAGAACTAAAAATGTAGTGTAACAAGTTATTGACACACCCAACTGTGTTTGACTCAGCACTCGATAGAAGTGATCCATCAGATTTCAAAAGTTTGATGCGCAAGAATACAGACACAGAATTTTCAATGAATGTAGTAATCACTATGCCCCTAGCAACTAAGTTCCAGCTGGGTAGTACTGTCTGCTGGCGAAATAGGCTTGTATTTAACGGTGTGTCTATTTACTACAGGTGTTTGTATTCTGCTCTTCTGGAAGATGTCAAGACCTGATTTTAAATACTTTATTATTTCTCCTTTTTCTTCTCTGTGAAATTATCCTTCACCTTTCTACGTTTACCCTGAGACTCAGCCCTTTTTGGCTTACGCTTCCTTTCTTAAACCCAAAACAGACCCGTCATATTTTTTATCTTTTCTTCAAAGTGAAACTTTTTCTACCAAAACGGTTTTGAAAATATCACTCACAGGTTGTTCCGGTTCCTTATTAAGAATATAGGTTATTGTATTTGAACCTGTTTTATGCAGCCTTTGTCCCTGCATACAACAGAGGTTTAACAAAACGGAAGAGTTTTCTGAAGGACACAATATCTTTATCCCTCTGCACCTTAAAAGTGGCCTGAACACAGTACCCATTCCACAGCGACGACTTTGATTTACGTAGTACCGTGTATAATTATTCATTGTAGCCGACAAACTGAAATGTATGGCGTTGAGGACTTCTGTTTAAAATGTAATATTACGAGGCATGAAATATCACTATCAAGAAACACGGCATTTTCTCCAGTATTTGTAAATAGACGAATCGCAATCGACTCTATAAAGGATTATTTCACTACTTTGTACAACGGTTAGTGAAGTGTATGGTAGCCTGTGTTGGATGTTAAGTGCTAGGAACTTAATGTCACGTAAGAATAACCAAACAAATTTGGTTTGATAATATCCGTGTAAACGTATGCAGGTTCTGGCAATCGAAGTCAAAACGATCTTCTACTGCCAGCGTTACACTGGAGGAAAGGCAATTTGACTGGGTCATTAATGTTTCAATTAAAACTTCAACTTCTTTATACACTTTGACCGTAGAGTGAGATAACATATTATCTTTAAACACAATAGAATTCTGCCCATGGCACGTGTTTAATAACCCTGTTTCGACCCCAAGAGTAAGAAATAACTGTTTAGTATGTCGTTTAATGTAGTGATAAACTGTTCCTTTCTGTTACAAGATTCGAGTTAGTTGAGCGTGTATTTCATACAGAGATTCGTAGTGTTTTACTGGAAACGTGATTTGACTTAATCCAGACGTAAGTTATTTTATATAAAACGCTTTTTATCCTTTAGGATAAGATATCTCTACTAGTCCAACCTCACATTTGTCAGCTTCTAACCTAGTGGTTAATTTTATTCTAAAATTGTCTATAGTGTTGTTGAAAGATAATAACAGGAACTCTCTGATGGCAACGTAATGTAAAAGTGATTCATTATATTTTCCTGGTATTAGAAGTGTTCACCCAAAGGTCTCTCCATTCGATAAGATGTTGATTAATACCTTTTTTGTTACGGGTAGAATTATTTCAACTCTTTCGAAATCTGTTCGCGGTAATAGAATGACCTTGACAACACGTAATTTTAAAACATACATTCGATAGGACGATCCTGGAAGACTGAGAGCTCGTAAACAGGTTTGGCACGCGCTGAATAACCTTGAATATACGAAATATTTCTGTTGGAAATGTTTCTTCATACTCCTTGGCAAACTTTTCATTTCTTTTGTTATGCTTACAAGATCCCCCACTTTCAATTTAACACGCCCTTAAGGAGTTTTATCCCGGAGAATATTCATCTTATTCCTGAGTAAATGTTTGAGTGGTTTACTTTTCTCTGAGACATAACTATTATAGAATGGACAGGCTTGTAACTTGTTAAAAGTTTATTTATGATGCCGAAACAACGATGTGTTAATTTAGTGAAATATATATTCATTTTTATTTATATTTATAAATATATATTTATATTCATTTAAAACTCTAGACAATGTCTTCCTTTATGCCGGGATTGTGAGTTGTATGAAAATTTACTCCCTGACCTTTCAGGTATTGTTGAACAGTTGTAATACAAATTCAGTACTTTTGTTTCATTGCATGGTAATTTGTTTTCTATCTGGAAATAAAGATTTTAATGCTGATGTGATTGAGAGGGCAGTCTTTACCTTTATAGTCACGCCTCAAACAAACCGTGAAAATATGTCTATGAAGTTTAAAAGGTATTTGTATTTAACATTGTATTTCGGAAGGGAACTTATTCATCTAGGTCCATTTCCCAGACGTCATCATTATTTGTTACTATATATAGAATTCGAGGAAAAAATTTAAGTACATTTTTCTAAAATGTGTACGCGTTCTGACCTGATAACCAATCTCACACATCCAGTTTTTTATTTTTACTCGCTTTTACCAACTTTGCTACAGAACCGAATTCTGCTGCATGTTTACGATCGTAATAAACTTTACCCAGAAATATTAATTCAACGATTCCCAAGGTACTTCCTTTGTGTCAGTGACGAGTTGCGAAACAAACCGAGTAAATTTGAGGCCTTTGTTTTATTTGATCTTGCCTGAAGGACCATAATTAAAACTATGCGCATTAAACTCGAGTTTTAATTGTTTATATGCTTCCCCGTCTTGATGAGTGGCCAAGTTTATATCAGGTCGTGACTTTGTTAGTAATCCCTACAGACCTTGCGTTGCATTGCACTTTTTGCCATCTACAAATACGTTCTTGTTGTTAGATTTAAAACTTGACCGCCCTATTTTATAATAACCAGCAGGATCGTGTTAATAGAACTCAAATTTGGGGTCGTGGGATATTTTACGTATTAATACGTTATGAATATACTTTGAATGCAAGGGAAAGAATCTCTTACTGATTCAGAAAGTAACCTTTATGTTTTAACAGGGGCACTAAACAATTATACTTTTATATTTCGATTTTGTTTTAAACAGGTTTTTTCTCCAGTTTCTACAATGGGAACGGAGATAGGTTCCCGTTTTGGGTTTTCAGTTTTCAATTATAGGACTTGATGCAGAGGAACTTGGGTGCTTTTATTATAACTATGAGTTTTACTTTTTAGCATCTTTAAACTGGTGATGGGTTTTGCTGAGAACGATTTTCCCACAGTTGCGAAGAAAATAAAATCATAGTTTGCAAAGCTATTTTTAAATATTATTATTAATTAGTGGCCTATTACACCTGAAAAAATTCTTCTGAGCAGTGGAGTTATAAACACGCCGTTTTAAAATTAAAGTTAAATTCATTTTAAAAGTGATTTTAAAGTTTATCAACGCTCGGAGGGTTTCTTATATTTCTACAACTTGCACTTTTCTTCTTTGGTTAATTTGGGATTTCCATTCAGTGAATTTATTTACACAATTCTCAATAGCTTTTATCATGTCGTCGCTTGCAGATATAAGTAACGCCCGTGTGACTTCTGGTTTCGCGTCTGTAAAGACTTTAAACGTTTCATCAAATTTTACAGGTCCAAAAACCTCAGTAGTTTCACCGAGGAATATTTTTCTTCCAAATCTTAGTATAAAATTTAGTGATTGTGTTAGATCGAAGTATAAAAGTTATATGGGTCTGTCTTGACTTTCAGGTACGTTTTATGAAAGCTGAATAAATTTTCAGGGTAGACGTTTCGAGCCAAGTGCGTAATTCAAGTTTCGATTCTCGGATTCTTAATGACACACTATAGAATTGCTATTTCGAGAATTAGCACTTGACGTTGGAACTTGGTGAAAAAGATTCTATGTAATTAGTTACACGCTATTGTTACGATGATGGGATCCTTTTGGTAAATTATTCGTTCACTTTTGTGGAATTAGCAGAGTCGAGTAAATCATCAAGTAGTGTAAGGGTAGTTACATTTTGAGCGTTTTCAAATTCTGATAGGCCTTTAACAATTGAAACGTTTATAAAGTGAACCGGGGCGTTGTGTTTACTTTGAAACCACACAATATTTTTAAATGCAATGTCACAAAGTTGCTCCCTGCATTCAAACAGCCGTATATCAAATGTAGTCTTTTAGGCACTACTTGGTCGTGCAAGGATTAGTGTAAGTGGATGTTGCAGGTTCAGCGTCATACTCAAAAATTATATGAAATATGAAATAACTCCTCTATTTATGCTTCACCTAATCACAACCTAAATACAATAATTGTACAGTATCCCAAACTCAATAAAGAAATAAAAAATAAATTGCACAACATCCCGGCCGAATTAAATTATTTATAACCTTATGGTAAGGACTAAAATTTGTTCATAAGCCGGCGCATCTTAAAGAGCAACACTGTAATTCTTGTTCCCGGATTTCGAACACCACTCTACCACCATGTTCCTTTTGATGTTTCTTGGCTTGTGTACGTGCACATGTGTCGTGTTTTTCAGAGTCATGTTCCAAAAAGCATTGACGTTTGCAGACTTTGAATTCTCATTTTTCAAGTTTATACCCTTCACTTTATGTTCTGTTGTACAGAAAACATGGCTTTTGGGGCCTCCGAACCCAAACTCCTCGGTGTGTAAACGAAAGCCAAAGAACACTAATTCATCAGTGAACTGACCCAGATAATTCCCTGTTTTCACTTCTGGGGCATCATCTACATTCCGGATATAGATCTGTAAGTCTGAATCACAGTATCGCACAGAATCCCCCAACTCTCTCAGGTATTCGTACAGTTTAAGTCGAGCTTGGGTTGTTACGTAGGGAGTAACCGCCACGTTGACATTCTCCCCTGCGGCCACGTTATCCTCTAAATATATCCTGGACATCCATGCTAGTCATCCTTCGGGAATACGAGGTTAGTAACCTCAGTACACGGAATTTTTAAAAGCACATAAATCTCTTTCACTGAGGTAAAAATTTTGTCTGGGTCTTGTTCTGGTTTTGTGTCAATTTTCCCCGTATTTAATTTAATTTAAATTTCGCCAAATTCGTTTGCCCTGCATTTTGGGAAATGGAAGCCTTGTTTAGCGCAATTCCGTCTTCGCGCCAGTGGTTCTTAATCTGTCTTTTTCATCCTCACTTTGAACCAAGGACGGGTAGACAGAAAATTCCTGTTTTAATTTCGGGAACATATTAACCTACCCTTCAAATAGCCGCCAGAATTAGTTCCTTCGCCATTCCACGTTACAAAATATTCACAAAATTAAAAAACTTCTACCAAACCGTACCGCATTTCTACGCCTTTGCAGGCCTCATATACTACACATGTTCCAAATATACACCGATCCTCCTTAGAGCGTGCAAAATTGCCTTGGTTCATCGTGATGGCCAAGCAGAACACAATGGAAACATCTGTTTGGATTTGCTTTTGTATGGAAATAGAGGATGGTACAGTTTCCTGGTAGGCAGGACCATAAATTTGATAATACCTTCCCTAGCCAAACAGTCAAGTGGAGAGTCTGTACCCACGTACGGGTCACCCACTGGAAACTTGCAATATTTACAAATGTATAGAATAATAACACCCACTTAAAGGATTTCTTCCCCTGGTTTATTCTGCAATATATTTTAGTGACTTCGTATCCCGAGTATTAATTGGAAATTCTCTACATAGGGGTGCAAACAGAGTTCATTTTTGAGGTTTGAAATTTAGCGGAAGAATTTTCAAAACTTGCACGCCAGGTCAAAATAAAATATTAACCAGCGTCTCTGATTTTTTCAATCTCGCTTCAGTTTCCTCGTACTGGCTCAGCGACGTTTCTTCAGTGTTGCCGATGGGTTTAAGTCGATTAGGCACACAAGGGTACCCATGCCCGAAACATCCAAGATACTCAAAGACTTCCTTCGTCTGTGCACAGTACCCGTCAACTTTCACATTTCTTACCCCAGAGAAATGCACCTCCCTTCCCTTACCGGCATGATTAGTATTGTTTCTCGTCCGACCAATGTACGCCGGCCTTTGAAGAGCCTCAAAAGACATGCGGTCTCCCATTCGGTGTCCACCTGTCGGGATAATACTTAGAGTATTTGTTTTCAGAAAGATTTTCCGGAACACAATATTGCAATTTAACGATATATGTTTCGCCTGCCGAAAGGGGTCCATCTTGACCAATTTCAAAATAAAATTCCTAAAACACAATGCCCCTGTTTCAGTACATTGACATCGTCCATGTAGTAGGCCAAAAATTTTTTCTTATTGCGGAATATTTTGTCTTTTTGCCCCTCATACCATTCCAAAAATTGGGCTTCTTCATTACCTGACATGTGGTCTACCCCATAGTACATGGTTTCATGTTAAAGTTCCACCTAGGCCAAATTCTAGGCCTATAAAAAAATATGGCTGCAATGCCCCTTCTTGTACGTGTATTCAAATAATTTCTTGTACGTGTATTCAAATAATTTCGGCAAATCCCTTAATCCCATAGGAACATAATTCAGGGAATCCAAAAAGTGCAGATTCTCAACAAGTATGTTGGAATTTGGGTGCCGTCCATTATCAATTGCGGCGTCCATCTCAGTTCCAGAACCTACGTAACACAAACTGTGCCTCGCATTCACGAGAGTTATTTGATATGACATAAAACTTATCTGCGAATGGTCTGGAGAGCCGGAGATATTCAATAAATTTGCGTGCGAAATCCTCTTCCCAAAACACGTGGTTACGCTTACCACAATTTTCATAATCAACACTCAAATCATCCGAGGCCTCACATTTAGAACACTTTTGTCAAGCACATATAAGTTTCGGAATATGCTGAAACGTCCCGTCATCCTTTTCAAGGTCTTGTGTGCACTCCGTATAAAATAAAACGTACATAATCCTGTAGGACGGCTTGCAAGGTTTCAGTGGAACTACGTAGGAATAAATGGCCAGGAAGCTGCTTCTTGTTGGAATAATTGCAAAATTTCTTGAAACATTCATTTTTTGAAGCAGCTCTTACTGTAAAATTACAATTTCGGCATAATTGTCTCCACTGACAGACTAGCTTGCCTTTCACTTTCAATGTTAAATGATTCTGAAAATATTCCCCACTGTGAACCAACCTGTTGCATGTACTACTGTCCTTTCGTACAAGGCGGTGTATCAGTACACAGGGAGCAGGCGCCGTCACACATGTGTGCATTGTTGTATAACGTGTAAAACGCGTGGCATACGCACTCTTTGGCCATTGCAGCTTTAATGTTTGTAATCACATTATAGTGCTTAGAGACCGAAACATGTAGCAGGTGCAATTTTTTAGCCGAAATGGAATTTCGACTGAAAGAAACCACAACAGGACCTAAACCGTTATACACAATTATTTTGTAATCCGAATGGTAATCTTGAAACCATTCAAGTCCTTAAAACCTACGCCATTAAATAAATTAAAACCGGAAGCATTTAAGGGAACACCAACAGGTTATTTCATACATTTACCATCTCTATATAATGCGCACTTTAGGTTACCATTCACCCGGGCCATAGCAATAATAATTGCATGAGCCGAACCCAAAAAGCAGTGTTTACTACAAAAATACGTTTTTTTTACTCTGCTTACAGCGGGAACTTGAAAGTTTGGGATACCTCTCTGTTTATTCAAGAACAATTCCTTTGCACCTTTATATTTTGATTCAATCAGTATCACAGATGAACAAACTAGTCACTGCAGTTGTAAGTCTTACACGTTGGTACAGTCGTATACATTGGCAGTTTGGTGCACTTGTAGATGTTGGCAGGTTAGTACAAGCGCAGGTACAATAACCTCTAAACGTAGCAAAGGATGTAGAATATCCAAGTACAGTTAAGACCCCCAGTTTATATTACTACTACTCTCTCCTTAATAGATTCTACAAATATGTCGCAACTTGTTACAATGCACCTGATAGCTATCTCTATGGATTTCAAAATGTTCAAACAAATATTATTTTATTACTTCAATATGTTCAATGGAGAACCGGAATTTTTGTTTACAGAGCATTTATTGCAAACCTTGAAATAATTATATTATTACTGTTCAACAGAGTCCCCTTCTACTTCAATGCACTTACGCCAGCGATTGAGAAGAGCGTAGATACCGGGGGAAAAGAATACATTCGGACTTATGCGCAGCCACTCATGCAACGCCGACCGAACTCATCGTCTTATTGGAATTGCGTTCCAATCAGCGCATCTTTCAATGCAACGAAGACGTAAATATCCGAAGGTGCGAAGTCGGTTGAGTGCGGAGCGTGTAGGATACACTCAAACCGCAGCTCCTCTTTAGTCGACAAGGTTGCTGTAGCCGTATGTGGCCTCGCATTGTCCTGAAGGAAACACACTCCCGTCGTCAACAACCCGCACCGTTTCTGCGAATAGCTGGCTTCAGATTTCCTTCCCGAAGATTTGAGGAGGTGACACTCGTCACAGTGTTTCCTCTGGGCATGTAGTGCTCTAAGATCGTCCCCCTGTAATCCCAGAAGAAAGTCAACATGCCTTTGCCTGCGGATCGTTGCACCCGCATATTCCTCGGTTTTGGGGACGAAGTATGGCGCCAATCCATGCATGTCCCTTTCGTTCTGGCTTGTAGACGTGTACACAACTCTCAACCCCAGGGACGATACGCTGCAGAAATGCTGCACCAACAGCCTCATACCGATGCAGAAGCTCTTTACAAGAATCGATACGTCACTCTTCCATTTCATTTCGCTTGGGTATCCATCATTGAACCACTTTTCGGAACTTTAGCTCTTCATAAATGATGTGATGGGCTGAACCAAAACTAATGCCCAATAGTGATACCACCTCCTTAACTATGACGCAGCGGTCTTCCCTATCGCGTTCTCCACGGCAGCAATATCATCTTCCGGGACTGGCGTGATTGCTGGACCTGGGCGAGGAAGAAGAAAGGATCAGTCTTGACTTATATGAATTAATATGTGAGCAGATTTAGTGTTCTTGATGAAAGGATCAGTCTTGAATTACATGAATTATTGTTCACCTAAACATCAAAATACAACCCAGAGTAACATCATATAACTAAAACGTAGAATTACACTCTAACTGGTATTATCATGGCAGTGAATATTAATATTACATCCTTCTGTGATGTGATACAATTTTGTGTTAGGTACAGTGAATCCTTGGTCAACCGACTTTCAATCAACTAACCCCTGCATTAACGTCCCATTCCTCTGTACCTCCACAGGTAACTGCTGGAGAACAAATCTGAATTTGTGTGCAATAACTTGGATTCAACATTCAGTAACACATTACATTTTACGCTGCCTTCAGAGTGAAGACACTTTGCTTGGCCTAGGCATTATCTGGCCTACATTGACACAGGTAAAAGTTCAACAAGTGGCAGAAACTCCTGATACACATTTAGTCCAAGATATGTTTCAGTGCTATTTTTCAGATTTTACACCTCAGTTATGCAACTAATGTGTTGTGCGCTAAAATACTGCCTATGTTCGGTTAATTGGCTTCTTAACTGTATACCTACATGCTGTCCCCAACACAGCTTCTCTATTTCAAATCTCCCACATTATATCGGACAACGAAGAGTCAAATGGAAAATCAGCAAATTTAATACGAAGGAGGGATCAGTTCCATCTCAAACAGTGATACGCTATGTATCTATATCATTACAGGGTGCAACATCCCACGGATTCGTAATAGTACAGTGCAGAGGTTTGTAATACTACACAATGATTTAGGTTTGCACGTTCTGGCAATACACCCATGCTTTACTTCACAACAAATAATTTTGTCAGTACTTAGGGAAATGTCTGGAGGCAGTCTGTATATAGTAGTTTCTATACGTCCCATTAATAAGTGATAGGCCATACATATAATGAAGCAGGCCATGAAAATAACGATCATAAATCTTATGAAATAGGTCTCACATGACCAAAGCACAAACTTAAACTAAATATGAATATACGAAAAACCTCACAACAAAATAACACCGATAACAAATAACCACAGGTGCTACAATCAATTCACAATGTCTCTAATTTACACAAATTCCTGTTATGGTTTCACGCACATTATAATCACTTTAACTACTTACAGAAGGTAACAGCAGTCACATTAACAAAGCTATTCCTATATTCAAATTGAATTAAGTTAACATTAATTAAGAAGCAACAAAACACCTCGTTTCTGCTTTAAGCGATGTTAATTTTATTAAACAGCCTGCACATAATGTTGGAGATGAAAAGCTACCATGGCTGTGACAATGCAGTTTACCTTTGGCTGGGATATGATATGCAGTCCGAAAGAATTTAGTTTCATAAGAAGGCACTGTATTCCTTTACCCTGAAAAGGAACGCATATTCCTCTGACGCAATGGCACTTTTACATCAGACTGCATGTTGCCTTCATCTAGGCGACACCATTCCTCCCTATATAATTTTACTTCTAAGGAAAAATAATGGTACAGTAGAGGGTTGTCTAACGGTCATCAAATTTAGGGGGCTGGGGGTAACACCTCATACGCCAGGAAACCCTTATGCAAATTAAATCTGAAGCTTGCTTCAGATGACATCTGACAATCCTGTTCAGTGCATGTCAAATGTAATTCCTGAAATGGGCACACAACACACAACCATTACCAGCATGAAAGTACATCAGGTCCCATTGGCCAACCTTTCAATTTTTCAGAACACACGCCCTGTTACTCCGGAGTCGATACTTGGCTGCCAGCACTCTAAAGAGCAGATTTGAATACTGATTAATATTACCCTCACTACAGACAGAAAACTTACCTAAGACAAACTTTAGGTTAATTCGTATCTGTTCACAGAGGAAACCCAATGAACTCCCCAACCACATCAAAGCACCGTACTTCCTAACAAAGTCAACATCTTCA
>Ga0131853_10015861_pt1 | contig 13770 bp, 11 predicted proteins | sample TergutLab28metaG_FD_92764 | JGI IMG/M metagenome (GOLD analysis project Ga0131853, IMG submission 92764) | Labiotermes labralis P1 segment gut microbial communities from Petit-Saut dam, French Guiana - Lab288 P1 (version 2) (version 2) | ecosystem: Host-associated > Arthropoda: Insects >... | reverse complement strand
GCTGGACGTGCGCACCGAAGCAGAGTTCCGAGAAAGAAGAATCCCTGGAGCAATCCTGATGCCCGTTACCGAAATATCGAGCAGAGCCGAGGCTGAACTGCCGGACAAAGACGCCCTTATCCTGCTTTACTGCCAGAGCGGCCGCAGGAGTGCTTCTGCTGCTGCCAGCCTGGCCGCGCTTGGGTACTCAAACATACACGACCTCGGCGGCATCAACAGCTGGCCGTATGAGGTGGTGAGGGAGTGAGAGCGAACTTAACGCATAGCTATACAACATATAAGGACTTGGCATTAGCATAGCCAAGTCCTTATATGTTGTTACGAATTTTCACCTTCGCCGATGCGCGTCAAGCGATATTGACCGCTAAGTATATCGTCAATCCATCCAATATTGGTGAGGTACCATTCAACGGTCTCTCTGATGCCCGTCTCGAAATCTCTTGTCGGCGACCATCCTAGCTCCATCTGGATTTTCGCTGAATCTATAGCGTAGCGGTAATCATGCCCAGGGCGGTCTTTAACGAATGTAATCAAATCTCGATAAGACCCTGCCGCTCTGGGCCGAAGCTCGTCCAACAGGTCACACAGCTTGTGGACAATCTGAAGGTTCGTGCGTTCGCTGTTACCTCCTATCGCGTATGTTTCACCAATGCGCCCCTTTTCGAGAACGCTTATAATAGCGCGGCAGTGGTCTTCCACAAACAGCCAGTCTCTTACATTGCTGCCGTCTCCGTATACTGGCAAGCTTTTTTCTTTAAGGGCAGACAGAATCATATGGGGAATCAGCTTCTCTGGAAATTGATACGGGCCGTAGTTGTTTGAACAATTTGTGATTAGCACCGGCAAATTGTACGTATGCTGCCATGCGCGCACCAAGTGATCGGAAGCGGCTTTCGAAGCGGAATAAGGGGAGCGCGGCGAATAAGGCGTTGATTCGTTGAAAAAACCACTGCTTCCCAGAGAACCGAAAACCTCGTCGGTCGAGACGTGCAGAAACCTGAAAGCTTTTTCCCCTTCTCCGGCATAATAACGGCGGGATGCCTCCAGTAAGGCGAAAGTCCCGACAATGTTCGTATTTATAAAATCCCCCGGCCCATCTATAGAGCGGTCTACATGCGACTCAGCCGCGAGATTGAGCACTGCATCCGGCCGGTGCTCAAGAAAAACAGCGTCGAGAAACCCTCTGTCGCAGATGTCTCCCTGGATAAAAACGTAATCAGGGTTAGCCGAAACAGCTTCCAGCGACGACAGATTACCGGCATAAGTCAGCTTGTCAAGGTTGACTACCCCGTATCCTTGTTCCAGAGAATATCTGACGAGGTTGCTGCCGATAAAACCGGCTCCGCCAGTGATGAGAAGTTTTGCTTTGACGTTTTTCACTATGAATACCCCCAATATATCAGCAGCTACAGCGGACGCCCTGACACAATCTCTCCCGTAACGCGTAACAGATACTTGCCATAATCCGTTTTCGCGAGCGGTTCGGCTAGTTTGACAAGCTGCGCGCCGTCGATATAGCCCATGCGATATGCTATTTCCTCTATGGATGATACGTATATGCCCTGTCGTTTCTGCACGATGGATACAAATTCCGACGCTTCAAGCAACCCCTCGTGAGTACCGGTATCAAGCCAGGCGATACCGCGCCCGAACAGCTCGGCCCTGAGCCGCCCCTGCCGCAAGTATTCGCAGTTTACCGCCGTTATTTCCAGTTCGCCGCGAGCTGACGGCTTTATATGCTTTGCTATCTCCACAACGTCATTGTCGTAAAAATACAGGCCTGGAACCGCGTACTGCGACTTCGGCGCCTCAGGCTTCTCCTCTATTGATATGACATTGCATGATTCATCAATCTCCAACACCCCAAAATCACGCGGATTTGGAACATAATAGCCGAAAATTTTAGCTCCGTTTGTTACGGATGCTGAATTTTGCAATATCGTTGAAAAACGGTTACCGTAAAAAACATTGTCTCCCAAAATTAACGAAACGGTAGACCCACCGATAAACTTCTCCCCTACGATGAACGCGTCTGCCAGACCGCGCGGGGATTCCTGCACAACATATGACAGAGACAGGCCGTAATCACTTCCATCCCCCAGAAGTTCGCGGAATACTCCCGTGTCGCGCGGCGTAGATATTATGAGTATTTCTCGAATGCCAGCGAGCATCAGCGTCGAAAGCGGATAATAGATCATAGGCTTGTCATAGATGGGCAATATCTGTTTGGAAATGACTTTTGTGGCAGGGTAAAGCCTGGTCGCAGCTCCACCCGCAAGAATTATACCTTTCATAGTTTTATACCATTACCTCCCGCACCAAGCCTATGGGAATACAAAACAATCCTTCAGGCCAGGCAATTTTTTATCCTTATCGTTAATTATAACCTCCGCGCCGTCTTTTATGGGCCACTCTATGCCGACGGAAGCATCGCTCCACAGCAGGCCGCCTTCGTCTGAAGGCACGTAAAAATCCGTGCAGAAATAAGAAAAATCCGCCACCTCAGACATCACATAGAATCCGTGCGCAAATCCGGGAGGCACGTAAAAGGACATGCCATCGCTCTCGTTCAGTCTTACACCATACCAACGCCCAAATGTCGGCGAAGCCTGCCGCAGATCTACTGCCACGTCAAAGACCTCTCCCTGCGTTACGCTGACCAACTTCCCTTGCGGATGAGTCTTTTGAAAGTGCAGCCCCCTGAGCGTACCGAAACGCGAACGCGAACGATTGCACTGCACGAAGCTCATGCTCAGTCCCAGTTCTTTAAAGCTCTGCGCATTGAAATTTTCCATAAAAAAACCGCGGGAGTCACCAAAAACTTTCGTTTTTATCAACAGTAGCCCCTCTATTGGGGTTTGCTCTATCGTGAAATTATTCATTATGAGCGCACTTTCTCCTTTACCTCATCAATGCAAAGTTTCATCGCATCCTGCCAGGACGCTGTGTGAATGCCGAACACGCTCTGTATCTTTTCCAGAGATAAAACCGACCACTCAGGCCGAGCCGCCGGGGTGGGGTATTCAGCCGAAGGAATAGGTTTCAGGTTCAACGCAGGAAATTGCTGATTGCCTCCAGCGCATTCTTTGATCGCACACGCAAAGTCATACCATGTGACAGTGCCGGATGCAACCAGATTATAAACTCCCGAGAGTCCGGCGTCATCCGCTTCGATGGCCGACATCAATGCCATTACCGTAGATTGCGCGATATAACGCGCCCATGTTGGCGCTCCTATCTGATCATTCACGATACGCAGTTCTTTTTTCTCCGCAAAGAGCCGCAACATCGTCAGCAGGAAATTCGAACCTCTTGAGGCATACACCCAGCTGGTGCGAAATATCAGATGCTTTGATGCGTTTTCTGCAACGGCCCTGTCTCCTTCAAGTTTGGTCAAACCGTAAAAGTTTACGGGATCAGGTTCGTCATCCTCTCTCCATGGACGGTCGTTTTTACCGTTGAACACATAATCGGTAGAGTAATGAACCATCCACGCGCCGAGTTTTTCAGCTTCCTGCGCCAGAATTTCCGGCACGCTGACGTTTAATTTCCGGCACAACCCCCTGTCGCTTTCAGCCTTATCAACCGCGGTATAAGCGGCGGTATTCATGATCACGCTGGGTTTGAACTCGCGTACCGTTTTTCGTATAGCGTCCTCGTCCAGCAAATCCAGAGTATCTTTATCGCATGCGTGAATCACACCATGCGGCAATAATGCTCTATTTAGCTCCCAGCCGACCTGGCCGTATGCGCCGGTTAAAAAAATTTTTGTTGGTTGAATTGGTTGTTTTGTCATGTGAGCTCATCTCTTTTCAATACCAATTAAGATTAACGTTTCAAATTATGAACGTGATTCGTTTTATACATTTGAGCGGTTGTGCATCGTACTTATTCAGTGAGCCTTACAGATTTCAATAATGCTTTATATTTATTTTTCTTATCCGTAAACTTGATGCGCAGTCGCCCGAAAACAAACGGACACAGCAACAATAGTTTATATTGCAGGTATTTTAATTTATATTTACGGCGCAACGCCGTCTGGCCAGCTTCCCATGTTATGGACTTGACCAAATACCTGTTCATGGATTGCCTGGCATGCGCGGAAAATTTACCTGCTAAACTGCGTTGTTCAGGCTTTCTGCAAATAAGCACTGTATCTTGCCATACTTTATCGTAATCAGCAAAGTCTAAGCTGCTGCGCTGAGTTTGTACCTCTAAAACCTCCATGTCAACATACTTGGCAAGCGCTCTCATTCCATCTTCGTAATATCGCCAGCAGTCAACAGGATATCCATGATAAACACCATTGGATGGAGCAATGATACAGCACAAACCACCATCTTTTAGAACGCGCGAAATCTCAGACATTGTAACCCACGGAAATTCAATGTGCTCAAAGGCTTGTCCTGAAATGACGACATCCACAGAAGCAGCAGCGAGTTCTTTCCAGTTATAAGCATTGGTCAATACCACATCAACGTTATTACCGTCCACTATATCGCATCCAATATACGTCCATTTAGGCGATGCGCACAACGACTTGTACGAATCATGCTCTGCTATTGCCTGACTCCCTAAATCCACGATTCTCAAGGTCTGCGAAGGATCAAGGTACTCCGTAATAAATCTGCTCATGTTTAAATATGAACTTTTATGCATTTTTGTCCTCTACCTTAGTCATATGTGCGTTGCATTCCGATAAAGCCTTATAGGTATTCCTTTTATTCCTAAATTTAGCGCGCAATTGTCCAAAAATAAACGGGCACAGCAACAACAGTTTATACTGCAGGTATTTTAATCTATATTTACGGCGTTGCGGACGCGATTTTAGATAATTCAATTCTTGAGAAACTATGTTCAAGCAAGTGCTAGTGCTTTGCAGTTCGCTTTTGGTAGTTCGCAGCTCGCTTTGAGTACTTTGCAGTTCGCTTTGGGTAGTTTGCAGCTCGCTTTGGGTAGTTTGCAGCTCGCTTTGAGTACTTTGTAATTCACTTTGCGCTATGTGTATTTTTTCGCTCAATTCCTTTACGCTTTTCTCTGCACCCGTCATTTTTGCATTATCAACTATCGAAGCTCCAAGAAATTCAAATAAATTGCGCGTCGATACGTCACTTTGTCCTGCTAACAAACTCGTCTGTAAAATTTTTTCACTTTCAGCGCCGATAAATAGCACCCCTAAACCATGTGAATGCCTAAATTCAAATGACGGATAAAGCTGCGTTAATTCTTCCCATAGTTTCCAAACACCAAACTCTCTCTCTCTAACAACTATATCGTGCATTATGACGATTCCGCGAGACGAGACTTTCAGCAGCCAATTATCAAAGTCGTGTTTTACAGCTTCATATGAATGCATACCATCAATATGCAACAAATCAATTGAACTATCGCTGAAATATTGCAAAGCATCATCAAATGTCATTCGCATAAGATTGGAAAATGAAGCGTAATGTTGTGCATTATAAGAGTTAACATCCTGGAAAACAGCTTCTGAATACAAACCAGAATGTTCATCTCCAGCCCAAGTGTCAACAGCATAACATTTAGCATCCAGAATATTACTCCGCACTGATTGACACATAGCAAAATATGAATTACCCGAATGTGTTCCAAGCTCAACAATTAAACTAGGGCGTAATTCTTCAATCAGCCAAAATATAAAAGGGATATGCCCTGCCCATCCAAATGGGAATGCTAACCGTTGCGGCTTAGTCAACATGGTTTTATTTAAAGGGAACAAATTTTATCACTCCAATTTCGTCAAATGGTGATTACAAAACGTATATTATGCGTATGTATAGGGAACTGCTGATTTAATACCCATAATACCAGCATCGCTTGTCATAAAATATTGTTAATGCGAAATTTTATTTCAGGATTATTGCGCCAAATTGATTTAATTAGCGATTCCTTAAAAATACACAACCCAAGTATGCAATATTTTTTTACATGCCCTTCCAATTTGAGTTTATAAATTTCAATGCCTAACAGCCTAACAACCTTTTTATGCGGTGTAATGATACTTTTATTTTTCCAAGCATGAGATATTTTTACTCGCCTTCTGAAATATATTTTAAAAATGAATTTGATTTTGACATTATCCCTATTTTAGCCCTTATCAATATGAGAGCCTGTAAAGAAGCGGCAGCATTTATGATCATGCTAGATTTGAACTCGCATGCCGCTTTTTGCACAGCGTTCTCGTCCCCAAAATCCAGAGTGTCTTTGTTACACACGTGAACTACGCCATACGGCAACAATGCTCTGTTTACCTCCCAACCAACTGGCCGCAAGCACCAGTTTTTTAATTTTTGTCGGGTTTGTTGCTTACATGTGATCTTTTCAATGCTCCTTTAACGATCTCAATAGAGCCTTATAGTGGTTTTTCCTGTCTTTAAATTTAGCACGCCTCCGCCCCAAAATAAACGGGCACAACAACAGTAGCTTATACACATAATATTTAATTTTATATTTACGGCGCATCACTTTCGTTTCAGTCTTCCATGTCTTTGAATTATACATATCAGATATTTGCTGGGGTAATGTGTTTCTTTGCTGCGTAAGCTCGTTGTTTTGCTGTGTCAATGCATAATTTTGTTTGGTTAAATCATTATTTTGCTGAATAAAACCATGAAAAGTGGCATTGTTCTTTAAAAATCTATTGTAAATAAGTAGCTTCCTATTTTGAACATTATCTTGAAAATGCGCTTCCATTTTATTAAAAATGGCGACCTCTTCTCCCGATATATCAAAAATCATAAGCGCCTCTTCAAATTTCAAAGGAAGGGGTTGTTTATTTTTGTTTTCATTGAAAAAATTGCCAATACTTCTAGAGATGACATATTTAATAGGCATAGGAAAACGAAAGACCCATTCATAATCCACCATTGTACAGTTTTCAAACTTATCAATCACTAAATTACTAAATATCATGTCTATATTTGTAATCTCTAGATACGAAAAGGGAAACGAACCTTCATATTTGCCGAAAATACTAATAAACTCGGGCGTTACACTAAAAGCTTGCTTGGGTTTAATTCTATGTTTATCAAATATGATAGATTGGTACAAAAACAAAGCATCTATAAAATCTTTTTTGTTGCCTGTTTTAGCAATATACATCAACCTGCTAAAAAAATTTTCCCCTTCTATAAATTCAAAAACTAGCTCGCTGTCATCGTTGTTTTTAGTACAAGGACATGTATAAACATGTTCATATTGCTGCTTTAAGAGCGTATAGTTTTTTGCGATCGCTTCAATTAATGCATTACTTTCTGGAGCGCCTGAAATTTTCTTGACAATTTTCTTGTCTCCATCGGTGCCAATAATTGTGCATAACGCAAATTTTTTTTCGCGATATCCATTATATTTTACAAAATCTATACTCATTTGCCTCTCCCTTATTTTGATATTACTAAAAACGAGTTTGAAAAGAAATCATACAAACCATTCTCAATAATGCCTTCATAAGCAACCTGCTCATCAAACAAAGAAATCTTATCTTGATCGTAATTTAGATTATTCAGGTTCAATTCGTAAGCTTGCGGCAATCTCCTGTCAGAATATACCGCATGAGGCATCTTATAATCGGGGTAAGGATAATAAAATTCATTCTCAGGAAACCCTGCTTCCTGCAAAATTTTTATGAGTTCATTTTTTGAGAAAGTAGTGGCGCTATTACTGTTTTTGTAGCCAAGCAAACCTTCAAAAAGTAATCCTGTGTGATCTTCTTTGGCACCTGCCCAATATTTCAACCCATATCTATTTTCAATCGCTGTTATTAACTTGCCATTCGGAGCTAATAATGCTTTGATTTTTTTCAAAAAATCTACAAAGGGATTTTGCGTATGCGTGTAGAGCTTTGCGTATTCCAAAACACCTATCAGTGTAATGTACTCAAACTTGCTTGAGAAAACAATGTCATTCATATTTCCAACATAAATTTCCAAATTCTCTTTGCTTTTGTGCCGATATGCACTGACAAGGGCTCTCTTTTTTGATAGCTCAATACAAGTTACACTTGTGCCGCTGCGACACAAAGCGCCTGTAATTGCGCCGCAACCCGAACCCACCTCTAAAATAGACGCGCCTTCAGTAAATGGATACCAGTTTAGGACATTTTCTCTGATAGGTGAAAAGTGATATAAAATAGGCCACCGGTTATCATTTTCCAGTATTTCTTCAAGGTTCCTCGAGCCGTCATAGTTATCTTTAGCGATATCTAACATTTCATCTTCGATATCCCCGTCTGAGTATTGATCTTCTCCTGAGTAAAAAGCAAATTTCAGCTTAACTTTCCCATTATATTTTTCTTCTTCCAAACGATTGTCTAAATTTAAGATATAAGATAAATATGTTCCTTTGCGCTTTTGGATCGAATATTTATATGTGAGCTTATGCACTAACGATAAACTCATAATATCATTCCATTCAGCGATATCGAATTGATTGAAGAGTTTGCCCTGAAGAGTATGTGGCACGTTACGGTCTAAAAAATATCTTGAGTCCCAACTAGCAGAAAATTCGGTGTCTAAATTATAAAGAGCTTCAAAGATATAATGTATCAAAAAATAATATTCAAGCTCATTTTTTTCCTGCCAATAGTAATACAAAGCATCCCTGAGAAGCGTGGGGATTACTTCATTAGGGCGAGAAGCCATGAACCAACTAGAGAGCAAGAATTCCTGCCCTTCTGTTCCTGAGTAAGCAAAAAAACCTGTTTCTAAAGCTTTTTCATATAGTGGCAAAATACTGCCACTACAGTAACATGTCAAATCAATCCAAGCACCGCCATGCTCAGCGAGTAAAGCCACCCTCAATACATCTGAAAAGTGTGTTTTATTAGAATGAAGTTTTGTATATATATAATCTGGGATAGTTATGTAATCACTTATATTGTCGTCATCAAGAAAAACCACATTCTGTGCATCATGACACATGTAGAGCTGGTATAAACAAGCCATTACGATTGGCAGCATACTGTTTTTACCTTGCCCCCAATAAACCCAAATTTTATGCTCGAATTTCGGAGTCATCGGTTTTATAGCGTTTTTCGTGTATCCTTGTAAAAATTTTTGAATAAATCCATGAACCGATAGCCTCGCTTCAAAATTTTCGGAGCTACGGGATAAAATTTTTTCTTCTAAGTTAACCAAGATCACTTCTTCCCTTCCAATATCAATTTTTCGTTAGGCTTACTTTTGGATAATATTAGTAACAAATTATGATAGCTTCAAACAATTCTTTAACTCTAGCTCTGATTTCTTTTCTCTTTTGATCATATCGCTTTCATCGGCTTTGCATACGCCTCAATTTTTCCTTGAGCATAAGTCTTTTCTGCTTATAGTCGTAACGCAACGCTCCCCAAGTTATGTTTGATAATATCTTATATCTTATATACTTAAATTTTAATTGCGCGTATCCGAGATAGCTATTTTCTGTGGCATCAACAGCTTTCGGCCCATAGCTATCATTCGAAGCAGGATCAAAATTCTCACTAACTATTTGCTCGGCCTCATCAATTATACGCTTATAGGCCTCAACACATTTTTCTATAATTTTATCCACCTTAAGTTTTTTTGATACGCTAGGTATTTTTGTACTCATTTTTGCATACAAACATTTATCATTTGCAACCGTAGCCATGATATCAGCTACCTTTTTAACAGGTGCTACTGGAAACGCTAGCAATACATTTAACTGCTTTACAAGGCTATCATGCAGAAAATTACTATGCTCGCAAGATGGCTCAATATTTTTTTCCAAAAGAGAACAAAAACGCGAACACGATTTATCAATTTTCTCTATCGTCACCTTCACGCTAGATTCTGATATTGCTTCATACATGCCGTGTAAAAATATGACGCTCTTTAATTTGCGATTACCTATGCCTATAACATCAGTTATCAATGTGTCAAGATTAGCATGGCGCGAATGAACTAATTCAATTTCAATTTCAAACAATCTCATTTTCTCAATAAAAGAAACGAGTTCATTTGGTTTATCCAATGCAACAATCGGAACATTCGCATGCACTAAATCGCTTACAATAGGCTCATTCTTCGCCAAATTTAAACTGAAAATAGTGACAGATAAACCATGCCTCTTCATTTCATTTGCAATATGAATAGGGAGTATCTCTTCCCTTCCTGCTACGAGCGAATATATGCATATAGCTATATTAGGAAGGCGCTTCCTCATTTCATTCTTGATCATTTCCACTCTGTAATACTGCTCTATGTTAGCTGGGTTTTGGGTCGGATGCGCTGTCTTGTAACGGACAATTAAATCCGCAAAAAGAGCATCCCATATAGAAGGTTCTACATCGTAATGGCGTGCAGCAAACAACGACACCATCTCAATTTCCTTATAGTACTTTTCTGTTTTGCGAATTTTTAATGCTGTACTTTCACCATGAAAACGATAATAATTAGTGGCTTTGTTAGTATATGCTATACTGCCGCCTTTAATCATAGAAAGATATAGTAACCAATCATGAACCAGATTTACATCTTTCCATAACGCTATAAGTTCATTCGGCAAAGCTATAGGATTACGAAAAAGAACACTGCTAACATTTGGTATCATATTTTTCCATGCAAAGCCCTTACGTACAGCGGTATGAGCAGACACGAAAAATGGCTCATTCCACGTGAAGCCATCTAAATCTTTAAGGTGTTTTTCTAAGCGCCAGAACTCTTTTCCGTCACGTATGAAAATACTATTAGCAAAGGCCAGCATTACAGAACGGTTATTCATTAATTGCACCATTTCTTCAAGGAAATTTGAGCTGCAATAATCATCGCTTTCCGCTATCCAAATATATTTCCCTTTAGCGATGGAAAAACCCAACTCCCATTGTTTTGAGACACGTCCACTATTATCTTTATTGAGAATCAGTTTTGTTTTTGTCGCATGAATTTCCGCATAACTGCGTAGTATATCCACGCTCTCATCAGTAGAAGCATCATCAAGCAAAATCACTTCGAAATTGTCATAGCTTTGCCCGTAAATAGTATCAAGGCGTTCTTTAAGATACTTCACATGGTTATAACAAGGTACAATTATACTAACTAGCGATTTTTCGCGTGGCAAACTTGCTTCGTATGAGCATACGCCAGACATTTCACGAACGCATACTTCATTATTTGACACGACATTACGTTCAGAAGAAATTATTGGTTGATTCTGAATCAAATCTTTCCGTTTTCTGGCCGCATTAAACATATGTAGGCTTCATCTTTCAAGAATGATATTGTTGAATAAGCAAAACATTTTGACACCATCTTCCAGTGAGATTCTCGGCTTCCAGCCTGTACGTTCGGATAAAAGAGATGTATCAAGAATATTATGCTTAACATCACATAGTCGAGGCGATTTATTTACAACACCACAATAAGGCTGCCCGATAGTAGTCTTCAATAGGTTGATTACGTCATTGGTAGAATACCCTTTTCCGCTTCCCACATTGAATACTCTCTCGTATCCGCTGTAATTCAACAACGAACGCACGGCACACATCACATCATCAATATGTATATAGTCGCGTATATTTTCGCCGTCACCCCATAAATGAAATTCTTTATTGTTCCATACACAATCGGCCAATATTGGAATCAACCCCTGTCGCTGGCCGGGGCGCACTTTCGTTCCATAAGGATTGGAAAGCCTAATAATACGATAAGGAATTCCATGCATTACACGATATAACTCTAGTATTTTTTCTGTGGTATCTTTCACAAGTCCATATTTGCATATAGGTAAGATATAGTCGCTTTCTTTTTGTAACAGTTTATGACTGTTACCATAAATTGTACCTCCAGAAGAAAAGAAATATAACTTCTGGCCTGAGAAGGTTTTCATATTATCCAGCAGCCGTATTGTGGAGAATATGTTATTTTTCATATCCTGTTCGAAATTAGCAGTTCCATCCTCAGGTAGGATAGTACATACCAAATGAAACACTAAATGAGCATCCTCAAGCAAGGATGAAAAATCCTCCTGCTTCACAAAATCGCATGTAGTATATGAAACATTCCCTGTTTCAATCACATCTGGCATGCTCAGATCAGCCACCAAAACTTGATGATCTTTGGAGAGTTCTTTTACCAAGTGGCGTCCTATAAACCCGTTGCCTCCAAAAATTAAGGCTTTCCTCAACATGCCCACTCCATACTTTTAAATTTAATCTACAAATTCCAGTTCGCTCTAGCCACTCAAGAGTTATCCCAACAACAATGCTTTTACTTTTTTCTTATATTCCAGCACATTATCAGTAAGCTTCCCGCCCAAAAACATATCAGCAATATATTGTTGCACATCGCATATTTCATCAAAATGTTTTTGCGCCTGTAATGTTTTTGTCACGCTTTCCGAGTGCCGCCTATGGCTATTTAAACTCTTAGCCACGTATAACACTTTACCCTCATTCATTAATAGATCAACATAAAAACGCCAATCTCCAGCAATTTTATATGTAGAAGCATTTTCGATAAGAGTTTGGAAATTTCTGTTTTTCATAAGAACTGCAGATATATTAGGAATGGTATTTTTAATTGAAAGGCGTTTTGCGATTTCTTCGTGTCCATCAGCTACATAATCATTTAAGTAGATTTCTGCATCAACATCGTTTGTATACTCCAAATAATCCTTCATTATCACAACGCCATCTTCATTGATCGCCCTAGATTGGGTATAACCTAGTGTAATATCATCATCACTCGACATTTTTAGCATTAACGTTTCCAAAAACGTCTCATCTGCTAAATCATCAGCTTCCGCAATCCACACATAATCACCTTGAGCAACCTCAAGCCCCTTGCTCCATTGTGAAAATACATTGCCGCTATTAACTTGGTTCTGTAATACTTTTATCCGTAGTGGATAGCGTTTTTGGTATTGCTTTATTATTGATAAACTCTCATCCGACGAGCAATCATCCAAAATAAATATCTCAAAAATAGGGTATGTTTGGTTTAAAACGCTCTCAATTCTGGCGGGGAGGTATTTTGCATAATTATAATTTGGGATAATTACACTTATTTTTTTATAGCTTTCATCTAACAAATTTAGAAGAAAATAAACATATCCTATAAAATTAAACCGTTCCGCAACAACATTATGCGCAACCTGTCCCCTAAGTTCCCTCAGCTCGCCTGATTTCAAAAAGCTCAATATTTCTTGCGTCATGGCGGCTGCATCTTCCATTGGAACCAAGGCACCCGTTCTACCAGTAACAATATCAACATATCCGCCGCCACCTTCAAAGGCGATCGCAGGTAAATATGCGTTCATGGCATCCAACACAACTGCTGGAAATGGGTCTTCTCTTGATGTAAGTAAAAAAACATCCGCTGACGCGTAATAGTGCATAAGACTTGCGACTGATTGTTGGCCTACGAGAATAAGCCGTACTTCCGTTGTTGCGCTACTCAATATATCATCAATTCTCTGCTTTATTTGAGTACCATGAGTATCAATTGCGCCAACCCAAATAAAAGCCGCATTGGAATCATTAGCGCAGACATCTACGGCACATCTCACAAATATATCCAGACCTTTGCGATAATCACCATACCCAACTCCAAGTACGATTTTTACGTTTGTGGGTAAATCGTGCTGAAGCCGTATTTGTCGACGAATTTCCTCCCTATTTTCCAAGTGTTCATTAAAGGAATATATCCCTTGTGGCTGTAAAACAATTAATTCTTGCGGTATGTTTGTTACTTGCGAAACACTTTCATAAGCATAATTCGATGGGAAAACAATTTT
>Ga0131853_10015858_pt1 | contig 13772 bp, 10 predicted proteins | sample TergutLab28metaG_FD_92764 | JGI IMG/M metagenome (GOLD analysis project Ga0131853, IMG submission 92764) | Labiotermes labralis P1 segment gut microbial communities from Petit-Saut dam, French Guiana - Lab288 P1 (version 2) (version 2) | ecosystem: Host-associated > Arthropoda: Insects >... | reverse complement strand
CCCATCTAGAATTCAAAATATACGTACATGGGAGGACTACGGAAAGTTTACTTTATTGTGAAGAATCGTCGAAACATACAAATTTACAACATACATATTTACATATCAGTTGAGAAGTCTCTTCCTTTACCTTGTTAATAGTAGTATAACAAGAATATGCATTCAGATATTCCAGGTTCTTGGAACTGATGTTCCTATTATTCTGTTTAATGGAGGCAGTTTCGACTTTCAGCTACCTACGCTTCTCAAGAGCCTTATAACGCGAAAGGATTCGGGCCATGAATCTATTTGTACTTATCAGTCCCTTGCAAGATGTTTCTTGTTACATCAAACAGGAAAGTCTGACAAAATTGGAAGATTCGTAAGTGCATTATAGTAGTCAGCAATCTGGAACTTATTCGCTCTAAAGAAAAATTTAACAAAAATAGCGACTTTTATGACGACCTTGTTTTGAGTTTCTACATCTTGCAGTTGTCAAATGGCACAGCGTTTCGGAGAAAAGTGCTGCTTCCTTCTTAAAAGTGACTTAAGAAGTTCAAAACGCTGCTGAAATAATAACTTTAGCTATGTTTCAATCAATTCAGTCACCGTGAGGAAGGAGGCAATAACATTCCCGAAACGTCGGGATATTTAAACACTACGCTGTGCTAATATTCACAGTAAGTCCGTCAATTTGTCAGCAGCCTCAGTGAAAATCTGGATAAAAGTCATTTAACTACTTTCTGTGAAACAACATATGTTTTAGACGTGTCCATTAAGCTCCGTAATGTCTGTCCGTCTGTTCTTCTGAAACAACTCTGTTCCCACCGCAAGTATTTGCGTCGAAGCAGGCAGTGGAGACCTCAACTAAAACCTCCCGAGATATTAAAATTTTGGTTAATATCGATCTAATGTAACAGAACCTTGACATTCATGGTCAAGTTTATTAGTAGTATCAACATTTTATTCGAGGTTACCTTGGTTACCAAAGTTGCAATACGACCGTTACCAAAGTTACTAATGTCGCCATTTAGCATTGTCACGAAATTTGCACACGTTACCAATGTTAAAGCTATCAGTGGCACCACCATTACAAATGTTTACCAGTGTTACCAAAGTCACGAACTTTACCAAAGCTACCAGTTTTACCAATGATGCCAAAGTTATCAACGTTACCAACGTTCCAAATGTTACCAAAGTTGCCTATGTTACTAACGTTACCAATGTTACCGATGGTACTAAAGCCATCAATGCTACCCATGTCATCACAATTACCAGTGCTACAAAAGAATAAACGAAAGAGTTAGAAGTGTTTCAATCTGTGGATATTTCCTGACTGTTTTATTTTTACTACGATTGGTAATTGATTACCTCATGGCTAGTAGGTCTACGTGAAAGTTTGTATTTTGCTATCGACGTCATCATATTCAGATTAAGACCCACTGAATTTCAACAAATACTGAAAACCCCCACCGGTTTCCTGTCTTATCAAACTACAGGATTCAACTGATATTCCGAAAAAAGAAGACAGGAGAGGACGAATGGACTCCCACTACACCAAATATAAGGAAATGCGGTATTAATGGGGAAACAGTGGCCGAAGTCCGCTGCATGTGAAACTAGGCAGACCGCAGGGTCGATCTTCACGCTGTGGAGATTAGATAAACTAATGAGGCCTTCGTTGTTCTGGGATGTTTGGCGGCGTGATTTGGCAGCTCGACGTTTCGGGAGAGCTCATAGGTCTCATCGTCACGGGTGAAACAGTCCAGTCTTCTTGCACTGCCTAACCACGGAAAATGAGACCGATGCACTGTCCCGAACTTTCGGTAACCAGCAACCAATCTACGCCGCGAAACGCCCCTGAAGAGACAAGGCCTCATATTACGCAGTGGTGGAAGCCTGAAACCTTATACATTATAATTATGGCCACTTTGGAACTCAAAACCACACTTCCAGGTCTTACAGCCTGCAGTAGCAACTGACTGAGCTATCCCAGTACACAGATGTTAAATGATGCTCAACTGTGTTTTCTGTTATAAACATTCACACTAACAATTAAGTCAAGCCTGCTCAAGAACTGGACGTGTGCCACTGAGATCCTCGCAAAATATTGATAGTCTGATTAACTCTGAAATTAATTCCGTGACATTAACAGGGCACTGTTCTCCAGTTATAACTTCCTGGACTACCTGTTAATTATAAATGTTAATATCTAGTCTAGACGTGAGCACTTAATTTACTACCGCTGCAGGCGCTGATACATTTCCCATGAGGCTCGCCTCTAAATTCGCATATCAAGCGTATTAATGAGTCCTCTGGGTTTCTGGCTTGAATTACTCTCTGCTTTGCTACAGCAGTTTCATTAAAATAACTTGCTTCAAATTTTGAACATGAGAAAACCGAAACATTCTTGTTATGGTTTCCATTAGGGTTTCAACAGCTTCGTCGTATTACATCGTTCTATTTATTTTAGTCTTACGACTACATGATATATGCGTATGTGTACACGTGTGCGTTACTACGTGTAGCTTTACTGTCTTCGTGAGTCTACTACAGAACGCTCACACACATTATTTTAAGCCTATTACAATTGCATGAGTAATATAATAATAACAACCAACCAAGATGCCTCTTAGCATTATCGACATCCAAGAACACTGTAGTTGCTTTGTTGTTCAAATGTGACGTCACGTGGTCCTTAAGCCTCGTGTGTTAAAGAATCAAGTTCAGTTGTATAAAGCAGACTTCGTTCTTCCATATGCCCTTAGATCAATTTTAGAATAACTCCAATCGTTTGCCAGTCGGGGACAAGAGAATATTTGCACGGTAAATTAAATTAGGATCCATCACGACTTTCTGAAAAGTTGCGAGTTTTCTTTTTCATTCTTGCACCGTGCATTTGACTTAAATTCACTTTTTATTTCACCAACATATGCACTTGTAAATCGATCAATATTAATGTTAACACATTAAAACATTAAAGGATAAAATATTATGATATTAAAACTCCAACACTTTTCGGGTTTTTTTTATATAAATGATGATGGTTTCATAAAAAGCCGAAACGTGTTGGAGTTTTAATATCATAATGTTTTATCCTTTAATGTTTAATGTGTTAACATTAATACTGATCGATTTACAAGTGCATATGTTGGTGAAATAAAAAGTGAATACGAGTTTTCTTATTTCCAACACGTAGGAAAATACGATACTCGACAGCAACTGTTACGTAGAAGTGTTAAGACATAAATGGTTTTCATGGAAACCGTCACAGGCGTTTATTTGAAAAGCATTCGACATCGCTAAATTTCTTCATTTAGAAAGAAGTAATGAATTCTGTACGTGAAAGAGTCTTACCAATTCAGGATGAATGTCATTTTCTGCCAAAAATGGCCCTTTAACTAAATCCACCATAAGTTCACTGTGTCTGTCACGCAATAAATGAACAGTTCATGTTAAGTGGCTCCCTGTCTCCACGTCATGGTGTATCATCAGATTACGGATACATCAGAAGGCCTCCAGATATGGGGGGGGGGGTATTTGCCGATACAGTGAGTGGCAGTCATGGACAGACGCGACCAGACAGTGGTCCTCCAGTTTGGTGTCTGGGGGAGGAACTAACCATTAATGAACATATCAAGGAATATTACACAGGGCCTCCAACTTGGTATCTTTGAAAATGACTGTCTTCAAAATATAGGATGGGCGTGCTTGGAATGTATTCGTCTGGTTCAGTATGGGGGCAAGTGTCGGGCTATCATGAACTTGGTAAAAAAATTTCAGAAACCTTACAATGCATGCAACTAATTACCCATTGCACGGTAATGGGTTATTTAAAATGAAATACGTCGGTTGTTGCTCACAAACAAAGGAGGGTCGGCTACCCCCAGCGCAAACAACTTGCAAGGTCAACTGAAAACCTATCAGTTAGTATCTGTATTTTGTTAGGTCAAGAGGTGTAAATTGACCTTCCAAATAAAGAGGTCTCGTATTGGTTTCCAATATCAGATGAAATTTAAGGCCTAAATGAACATGACTGTCATTTGGTGCCTTTACACCCTCCTTTTTTTTTGGGGGGGGGGGGTTTAGCTACGGCCACATTGCTCGACCTGTGACTAACCTATGTTTAGCTACGGCCACTTTGCTCGACCTATGACTACCCTATGCTTAGCTATGGCCACTTTGCTCGACCTGTGACTAACCTATGTTTAGCTACGGCCAAATTGGCTCGACCTGTGACTAACCTATGTTTAAATCCCCTCACCCAAAATGATCGTTACAAGGGGCATTCTTCCGAGATTTTTAGTAACCCTTTTAACTGCCGCTATGTATCGGGTTCTGCACCACAAGTTTCTTCGCTCTTCTTTGTACTTCCGCACACATTCTGCTCCGTGTACATCGTTATTTAGGACCGAAAACTTGTAACCAACTTAATTGCCTCAGACGCTCATGAATCAAGCACTTTTTTATCAGCTTCTTCTCCCGTGTTAACGTCGATTCTAGGAGAATTAGATCAGGGCCAGGACTTTGAAGCCGCTTCCAATCTGTACATTTAAAAACACGTTCCGGGAGATCAGTAAATCCTAACTGACTCCAGTGTGTGGAAAATGATTGCCATGGGTCCAGGACGTCAGAGATGGTGATGCATGACAGTCGAATATTTTGATGACACACATATAAATACGTCATGATTTCCCATGGCAGAATAATGACTGGTGCACTGTAGTTTGAAATTACAAGCGTATTTGTGTGGTGCAATTTAACAACTAACATGTCCTGTATAAAATACAATTTGTACCTCAGAGTACATAAAATGGCATTTAATTACAAAATCTAACTGATTCCTGCTCTTTATGGGAATTATACTCATTTATTCTGAGAACCGCATAAATAGCACAAATGAAGTGTTCAGACACAATAATGTGCTCTTTAACGCAAGCGACATATGTAGTTCCCATTGTGTTCTGAAGCGTTAATTTTGATAGATAATGCAAAGGGAATGACGCATACTATCACAGCAAATACAGATACAAGGAAAAATCGAAAAAAAAACACTTTTCTGTATTAAGAACCAATCAAATCCCTCTTCTCTCGTGATTAGTCTTTGTGTGGTAGGTAAGTGAGACGAAAATTCCCTGCATAATACGGGTTTATCACATTTGCGTCTGTGAAGAATACAGCTTTCGTACTGTGACGCAGTGAAGTCTAGTTGAAACTTACTTGTGGATTCCGTTCGTCTGGTACACGAAACCGCGTCGTGTGGAAATCGGATTCGACCTAAGCAATGGAACAGAGACATGAGATTTGGTACATGGAGTGTAAGGATCCAGTATAGGTCAGGTTCACTTACAAGAGTAGCCAGGGAATTAGCAAGGTATAGTGTGATTTAGTGGGTTTACAGGAGGTTCGGTAGGACAAAGGAAGCACTGAAAGAGCCGGGGATTTTATATAAAACTGTGAAAAAGGAAACAAAATTCATCAATTGGGAATATGATTTTTGTACACCATAGCATAGTACCAGCAATTAAGAGAGTTAAGTTTGAAGTTTGTTAGTGATAAGATGTCATACATAGTTCTGAGAGGTCACTGGTTTATTATCATGGTTTCGAACGTGCATGCACCAAGTGAGGAAAAAGTTATGATTCAAAGGACAGTTTTATAAGGAATTAAACCAGATTTTCGATCACTGTCCTAAGTACTACATGAAAATTTGTTAAGCAAAGCTAATGCAAAATTGTGGAGAGAAGGAATGAGAGAATGCATCTGGATAGTAACGATAATGGTGTTAGAATAGTAAACTTTGCCACATTAAAAAATCTAGTTGCTGAGAGCATGATTTTCCCGCATCGAAATATTCATGAGTATTCCTGGACCTCACCTGATAAAAAAACTCACGATCAGATTGATCACATATGGATAGAAGGAAGATGACATTTGAGTATTCTCGATGTACGTTCGTTCAGTGAAGGTTACTCTAATACTTTTTAATATCTGGTGGTTACAAGAGTTAGGAAAACTGGCAGTAAGCAAACAAGCAACACAGCAGTTTGATGTCGAGAGATTTAATCTCAAGAAGCTAAGTGAGTTGGAAGTTAGGAAAAAGTATCAGGTTAAGATATCAAAAAGGTTTGCAGCTTTGGAGAACTTAAGTGGTAGCCAGAATATAAACAGGATTCGGAAAAACATTAAAGAAAATATCAAAACCAGAGCTAAAGAGAGTATCGATGTGTATCGATGTGTGTGGATTGCAGCAACATAAACCATGCTGTGGTGAAGAATGATAAAGATTTTTAGATCAAAGGAAGCAGGCTAATGTGCAACGGTTACAGGATCCAAACCGGAGCAATGTATATAATATACACAAAGGAGACATGAAGCTAGTAGACATAAAGAACGAATATCTGAAAGCCAAAATTGATTAACTTGAAACTAACAATAAGATCAAAAATAACAGGGACTTGTGTAGGAGTGTCAGAGACTTTAAGAATGGTTACCAGCCTAGAACTAATAGAGTAAAGGATGGGAAGGTTAATTTGGTTACAGACTCCCACAGTATTTTGGCTAGGTGGAGGAACCATTTCTCTCAGCTATTGAATATACATGGGGTTAATGATTTTAGGCAGGCAGAAATACACACAGCACAGTCACTAGTGCATGGGCCGAATGCCTTGATTTTGAGATGGTTTTTGTAAAGCTAAGAAGACACAAATCACCACGTACTGGTCAAATCTCAGTATAACTGATTAAAGCAGGTAGTACAAGAATTCACTCTGGTATCTATAACCTAATTAATTCTGTTTGGAACAAGGAGGAATTGTCTGAAGAGTGGAAGGAGTCGATCATTGTACCTAATAATAAGAAGGGTGATAAAACAGACTGCAGACATTATAGAAACTTTAGTCAACTACGTTCAATATTATACCCAACATCCTTCTGCCAAGTTTAACTCCATATGCGGAGGAAAGTATTGGGTATCATCGGTGTGGATTTCGACCCAACAGGTCAACTACTGATCATATATTCTACATTCATCGAATATTCTATAAAAAAAAAGGGGAATACAATAAAGCAGCGCATCAGCGATTTATAGCCTTCAAGAAAGCCTATGATTCAATTAGTAGGGATGTCTTGTTTAATATTCTAATTGGCTTTGATATCCCCATGAAACTGGAAGGGTTAATAAAAATTTGTCTGAATGAAACCTATAGCAGAGTCCGGTTTTACAAGCACTTGTCTGACATGTTTCCTATTAGGAGTGGTCTGAAACAAGGAGACGCTTTATCGCCATTGTTTTTCAACTTTGTTTTAGAGTATGCCTATTCATCAGCTGTTGGTTCACACTGATGATGTTAATATATTGGGTGGAAACGCACGTACTATAAAAAAACACAGAAGCTTTAGTTGTTACCACTAAAGGACTGGATTAGAAGTAAATGCTGATAAAACTAAGTACACGGTCGTGTCTCGAGATCAGAATGCAGGACGAAGTCACAATATAAAGACAGTTCCATTGAAAGAGTGGAAGAGTTAAAATATTTGGGAACAACCTTAAAGAATCAAAATTCTATTCAATAAGTAATTAAGTGCAGATTGAAGTAAGGAAATGTTTGCTATCATTCGGTGAAGAATCTTTTGTCTTCCAGTCTGCTATCCAAAAATATAAAGATTGAGATTTACAGAACTATAATTTTGCCTGTTATTCTGCTTGATTGCGAAACACTGTCACTCACTTTGAGGTAAGGACGTAGGCTGAGGGTGTTTGAGAAGAGAGTGTTGAGGAGAATATTTGGACCTAAGAGGGACGGGGTAACAGGGGAGTGGAGAAAACCACATAATGATTAGCTTAATGATCTGTACTCCTTACTAAACATAATTGGGGTGATCAAATCAGAAGAATGAGACGGGTGGAGCATGTAGCACGTATGGGGGGAGGAGAGGTGCCTACAGGGTTTTGGTGGGTAAAACCTGAGGGAAACATACCACTTGGAAGACCCTGGCGTAGATGTGGGATAATATTAAGATGGATCTTCATGACATGGATGGAGAGCATGGACTGGATGGATTTGGGTCAGAATAGGGACGAATGAGAGGCACTTGTGAACGCTGTAATGAACAGTCTGGTTCCATAAAATGCGGGGAATTTCTTGACTGGCTGAGAACCAATAAGCTTCTCAAGAAGGACTCTCTTTCATGAAGTCAGTAAAAACAAGTGTCAAAACATTCACAAAAACTCTTGAAGATGAGAACAGTACGTTGCTTCGAAACATCGGGAAGCAATTACCACTGGATGCGGAGTCATTTAGAAGAAAAGCGGAATCCTCATCTACGCCGTTGTAAAAATCTCAAAATTCTCATTGAAATTTACGTCATACACCTTGAATGCTGGCCCCATTGCACTGTCCGGATCTTCACATTCTCAAATACCCGGAGGCTGATAAGTCCTTAGCCCGACCAGGAAGGAAACAAGCTCGAAAGCATGTCAGGGACGCGCTCGATTTCAACAACATCGAGACGCGAGCTGTCATTAAGTTTTTTTCCCCCTACAAGTCAAGGCGCAGAAGGAAATTCACGCCATTCTGACAGAAACATTAGCTTGTTTCCTTCCTGGTCGGGGTAAAGACTTATCAGCACCCCTGTAAGGCCAGCGTCAGTGTACCGTGCTGTCGTGAATGCGTTCAAACGTGACACCAATTAACATCCCCTCACCCTGGCAGCAGTTGCAATTTGAACCCCAGGGTCACCTAAATGTTAATTACAGAAACAACGTTGAGCGTTCGATGGCTGCAACAGTAATCAGTGCGGAAGACTCACAGTTTTATCCCACTCGGCTCTTCCTGCAATTCATAAAGCTCAGTTATTTTGGAAATTCCAAACAATATGTTGTGCTATTAGAAAACCAGGAGCAGTGAGTGTACTAATCAGATTACAAACTGCAAACACTTCAACGAAATTTCAAAACGCTCTTACATCGATTAATGTTTGGGTTGAGTTTCCTCTTCGCTCTGAGGCTCCGCGTAACTTTGGGTTCCATCAGCCGTCTGTTCCTTAAGATCTACTGTAACATGGAAGGAATTATAACGCCTACTTTTTTTCTAGTAAAGAAGTTAATAAAGCTTAAGAGACTTGCCTGCTCTTGATGTACAGGTCTATTGCTATCACACGTAATCGCTAAATTTATGCAGGCAGGAAAAATGTTGGCGAACCGCGTGCTAAGTACGGTAATTGTGCAGTGGAGGGAGGAACTGGCAGAAGCCTGGAAGGAAATTTACTGTACAGCAACGTGCTTACTAAATCTTACTCATCACTAAAGGCTATAACGAATACCAAAGTAAGAAGACAGGTTGGTAGTGTGTGTAAAAGGAAACGGAGATTTGAAAAATGCCTACAAAAATTTTAGTTTAAAGAGCTGAAGATAAGAGATAATTTGCAATACCTGCGGGTATATGTGAGGGTAATATTAAAATGGACTTCATAGAAATATGGCGTGAAATTGTTCAATGAATTCAAGTCGCTGGAATCAGATCCGATATCCAGTCCGTTAAGGCACAGTAATAAATTTGGGGGTTGACGAAAATAAGGGGTACTTAATAAACTAGCTTAGTTGCTGGGTTGAAACTCTTATGCTCGAGGAAAGGGGGTTAAGTCGTTTAAGTTTTCAGCAGAAAGTTTAAGAAGTTTTGGTGCGCACGCAGCAACTGCCTGTTGCATTACGTGGCTGAAAGTAGCGCAACTTATGACACCGTACTGACTTAAAGGAAGTGTTTTTTACCAACTTGATGAAAAAATTCTTTATTTTAATGCATGTATTACATACCTCTACATGTTTCGAGCACTATTGTGCTCATCTTCAGGAGGACAGTTGTATTAACACAGCATCTGGCATCGTCACTCTCTTTGGGTGACTGTTCAGTACACAGGTTACGAGAGGACTATCGTAACCTGTGTACTGAACAGTCACCTAAAGAGAGTGACGATACCAGATGCTATGTTAATACAATTGTCCTCCTGAAAATGACCATAATAGTGCTCGAAACATGTAGAGGTATGTAATAAATGTATTAAAATAAAGAATTTGTGCTTGAAGTTGATAAAAAAAAGAATATCATTAAATTAGGATGCACGGTGAACAAAACGTAAAAATTTAAATGAAGTAGCAATGCGCCTTTTAAAGGCGCCATTTTAACAAGGCAGCCATCTTGTTTTGACTTCGCATTGCACCTTGCATTTAGTCCATACGCCCCTAGGTAAGTACTTCGCGGAATATAAGAGAATATTTCTCAGCAGCCTCATACAGTGTAACAGCCATGTGTTTCTAGGACCTTCTCAATAGCAGAAAACACCAAAGTTACTTTATAAAAGGGCGGATCCCGATATGAATCAATAACAATATAATTATAGAAATAAACTCAAGATATTTAATACCGTACATTTTCCGTACAGCTATGCTATATGCATAATATTTAATACTAACTTATTGCCCAATGTTTGTATTTGTTAATTATTGCTCCGATTCAATACCAAATCGACGAAAAGTATTACAAAAAATAAAACAATAATTTCTTTGATACGCATGTAGTGTATTACAAATTATATATGGTTGAATATCTCTATATTAACACAAAATAATGCAGAAGTCTAACCAACATATTGTAGCCTAGCACAATCGGAATAATTTCTTCATCTTCAAGTGGCTGCCTTCTACACTCCTGGTTTGCGAGCCGTAATATCTTTATCTGTTTGGGTTTCGTTTTCTTCAATTTGACTCTAATTGTTGTTCTATCAACACATTTCACTAGCGGCAGTGTCAATTCAAGTGCGCCACATCTCCAATACAAATTCTGGTTCTCTAAAGAATACAACAATACTTGTTCAAGAGGAGTGTAAAATTAAATTATTGTTGATCTCTTGGAACCCTTGGTGAAGGCCTTGGGTACCACTGGCCTAAACCAATCTCATTCAGGTCCCTATATTTTGCACCTTAGTGCCGCTCTTGTGGCATCACACTAATGCACTGGAAGCACACTACTGATTTAAATGGACATCGCTTGTCACTAGGATTGTCTATTCTGAAGTTCATCTAGCTGATGGCTTTCAATGAAGTTGTATGTATTTACTGTGACAGTGAACTGAAGACCAGGGCTCAAATTTCCGAGACGTTTAACGTGGTCATGTGACAAATACGACTGCTGATTGAAGCAAATCCTAACTGTGAATATATTTGCACGATGCATTTGTGTGAAGGAAGAAATGAGTTGTGGCCAAACTAGTCTTGGCTGCCGACATGAGAACTGCATTAACTCAGGAGGCAGCCCATCTGCCTCTCACTGACTCGCTGCTTCCCATCCCACTAAGAGCTTTTTTACCCCTCACTTACTTCCTCCTTGGTGCAGAGTCCTTTTTGAGAAGCTAACTGGTTTGCGGCTAGTCAAGAAATTCCCCGCGTTTTATGGAACCCGAAGGTTCAGTACTGCACTCACAAGCGTCCGCCACCCGTCCCTTCCCTTGGCCAGCCCAATCCAGTCCACATACCCACAGCCCACCTCCTGGAGATCCATCCTAATATTATCCACCCATCTACGCCTATGTCTTCCCAGTGGTCTCCTTCCCTCCGGTTTCCCCACCAAGACCCTATACGCCCCCTTCTCCTCACCCATACGGGCCACATGCCCAGTCCATCTCATTCTTCTCGATTTTATCACCCGCATAATATTGGGTGAGGAGTACAGATCACTTAGCTCCTCGTTATGCAGTCTCCTCCATTCCCCCGTTTCCTCATCCCTCCTAGGTCCAAATATTCTCCTCAACACCATATTCTCAAACACCTTCAGCTTCCTTTCCTCCCTCAATGTCAGTGACCAAGTTTCACACCCACTTTATCTCTTCAGGTCTAAAATAAAACTCCCAGTGTTTGAATTCTGGTCTTTTTAACACAGAAAAACTTTTAAAAGTAAATTATTAGGAATTCTGAAGTATGGTTTCAGTGTTAAAGCACAGTAGTTACTGTCTTTAAAAAAGGTACGAGAGACAACACAAAAATGATCCCTCAGAAAGACACTATTATAAAGGGCGCAGAAAACAGAGCATAGGAAATAATACAGAAGCGCTTAAAATAACAAAATATAAAATTATACAAAGGGGTTTCAAAAGATAGGATAACAAAAACTTTATTCTGTCTGGGATATATACATGGCACATGGGTAGCAGATGGTGCACATCAGACTTCCATGTAGTGACCATAGTAACATTCTTAAGGTTAGTACCTATCTTCCAAATTACACGGTGTCGTCAACCTCAAGAATGTAATCCTAACCTCAAAACTGACATCTTACTGCATGGTTCTATAGTCTCGAAGAAACTAAACAACATACTGGAATTCCGCCCATATATTTGTGTCCAAATTAACGTGACGTATGTACCTTGTATTGCAGAGAAACACGAAACACGATGCTACACAAATCTTGCAACTCTAGTGTTTAAATTAACACTAAACCCACACAAGACATCTGGATAATATTCGCAGTCAGTATTAGCCTGCAATGCTACATTTCATACACGTAAACATAGAATTATACAGGATGATCTTTAATTACATGTAATTCATACAAATATCACATTTTACCCCTGATATCAGACCACAATTGCCTATGAAGAGACAGTGTCAACTGCTTGTTAACAAGTAATGCAGAAGAATAATTACTCCAAATGCTGGAAAATGTACGAATGACAACACGATACAATGTATGGTGCGTGTATGACGGAACTCCTGTTCGTTTTTTCCAAGAGGTTATTAGCCTCTCACTATCCAGAACAATTGAAAGACAGTGACGGACCGGTTGTGGCCTGCGCGAGCAGTCCCTATCTTACCGAATTCTATGCATGTGGCCACCTGACGAACACAGCTGACTGGAAAATATTTAACTTGCAAGAAGAACCTTAGCGTATGATTCAAGATAAAGATTTACCTGTCTGCACTATGAACGCATATAGAGGGAGTACAGGTATAGCTACATGCATTCCTAAACTTCCTACTGCATTATTGTGTTATTTAGAGGCTTCAGCCATTTTATTCTCGGGAGAGAACCACGGAATCCATTGAATAGGAGGGTGTGTGTGGGCTCTAGAACCTATATGGAATATTTTGGAGAAGAAAAAACTGCTTGGTTTGAAGCGGCTATATAAAAAATTGGACCAAACTTGAGTTTCTAAGCATATCACAAATTCTTGGCATCCCAGGGTGTAGGTTTTGGCATTTTGAGTACAGTAAAACATTTGCAGTATCACTTAAAAAGATTTCGCTAATACTAGTCGAGCTTCTTTCAAAATAAGATAAACTAAATAATTAAAAGCGATCCCAAAATACATTACATATTATGTTCTATTTCCTAAAATTTCCACTTCTCGCTAGTCTTTTTACTATATCAAGTTAAAACTTGAAGTTTAAATGTAAGTATTAGTTGAGACATGTTGACATGTTCGGTTGCGGCTGGCAACACAACGTTCTTACCGGCACACATACATTATTTTTAATATTAATGGACACAATTCATCTAAAATAATTACTGTCTGTCAAGTATTATATTGTGTGTGTGTGTGGTGTGTGAGTGGGGTGTGTGTGTGTGTGTGTGGTGAGTATGGTGTGTATGTGTGTGGTGTGTGTGTGTGTGTGTGTGTGGTGTGTGTGTGTGGTGTGTGTGTGGTGTGGTGTGTGTGTGGTGTGTGTGGTGCGTGTGTGTGCGTGGTGTGTGTGTGGTGTGTGTGTGGTGTGTGGGGCGTGTGTGTGTGTGGGGTGTGTG
>Ga0131853_10015856_pt1 | contig 13773 bp, 8 predicted proteins | sample TergutLab28metaG_FD_92764 | JGI IMG/M metagenome (GOLD analysis project Ga0131853, IMG submission 92764) | Labiotermes labralis P1 segment gut microbial communities from Petit-Saut dam, French Guiana - Lab288 P1 (version 2) (version 2) | ecosystem: Host-associated > Arthropoda: Insects >... | reverse complement strand
AACGGATATAACAACAGGTGAGTTCTTGAGAATTGACTTATTTCAGTATAACAAAATTTCACTATAACAAATTAATTTCTGAGGTCCCCAAAATTTCGTTATACTGGTATTCTACTGTAATACCCTTTTGGGAATTCTATTTTCTTCCATTCTCTGTACATGCCCAAACCAACGTAGTCAATTTAATCTTAATGTCTCTGTTATAGTAGGTTTTTTAACACGCATAAATTTCTTTATTGGTTAATATCCTCCGATTTTATTTTTCATTGTCATATACTGGGCGTAAAATTCTTCTATACACTTTCCTTTCAAAAATGTTCAATTGCTTTCTATCTCTCTTTGTTAGTGTCTGAGTTTCTGATGCATATGTTGACGTTTTGTCTATTATTGTGTTCCTGGTACAGGGACAGGTATTGTATAATTGTCTTCAGTGCTTTCCTTTAGTTATGTTGTGTAAGTGATTTATGCCACTTCTTTACAGATATATCATGGTTTTGAAGGCCATCTTGGATGTCGGCGTTAATCATCACAATGTTCTGGAGTTCATGCAGTCTGTGATCAGACAGCTGGAAATAGCTGCAGGTGCATGCCATGACATCAGTAGTGCCGAGAGGGCATCACTGTGTGTTCTGTGGAGTAATGTTGCAGATGCTCTAACCAAGTACTTGAAATTTCACATGCATGTGAATCAAGGGGACGAGAAGCATCACGACCTCAGCTGCTTTTATCTTGTGATGCTCTTCCCATTCTATCACTTCTACAGCATTCCTTATAAGCAGGTTTGTAATCAGTGGCACTTAATCCTTTCTCTTTGTGAGGTTACTCATGCTAGGACCCTTACTAAACAAAATTAAAGAAATGCTGAAAGTGAGGAAAATACCTGTTGAAAATGTGAGACAGGACTGTTAACAGGTCAGTGCCAGAACAAAGGAGCACGCCTCAATACCATAGAATGATACTACATATACAGAGTGTTTACAAAAAACAATCACCTAAATGACGAACACACTATGTCCCCCAACAAGATCTTTGAAGCTCTGCTCGCACCTGACCAACCGTAATCCCCCCACCCCTTCCCCCCACACATAGAACGGTCACACCATCGAACCACCACCCCGGCGCAGACCTAACTACCCACACGTAGTGCACACATACCGTTACGCTGCCTCATACAATAAACACCGAACAAACTAGATGAACCTGCATAAATACGACACGTTAAACCAGGAAATGCAAGTGACACCAGACTATGGATATATAACCAACAGTAAAATATCACAGTGCCAAGGACAGTTACCATCACAGTGGCAAGCGACAATCGCCAAACAGGTCTGGGACCTGGTCACCAAACCGCCAAATATGACATCCCCTAGATGGAAGACAAGTACACGCACACACAAAATGGACTGGACACAGAGATCACCACAGATACAAAGGATAGACAGCACACATGTAAGTACATACCTTCAATTACCACTTCATTACAACTTGTCACATAATTCACCTACCCACACACACTAACCCGCATCAGCTCTTATTCTTTGGTTTTTCTCCTTTCCACAGAACCATAACAAAAGCCCACCAGCAGTAGACATTGGATATGGACAAACAGTAACAGGAGACCCACATAGGATAGCAGCGAGCAGACATACTTGAGCTGCACACCCCAGGATAGCGCACATCACAGATCCCCCCCCCCGTGCCCCTTAAAAATAGCATATAACAAACGTCACAGATGCTGAGATCTCACCATCGTGACATACCTATACCAATCCTGTAAAGCACTACCACCATACTTCGGATGAAAACCTGATGATGGCCACATTAGGCCAAAACATGTAGTTTACTTCATCCTTTATTAAACGTCTTTTTAGATATTGTTGTGTTATTGACTGATACCCACACCTATTGTTTATATACACACAACGGGGATGGCTCATTTTAGAATTTTAGAAATATTCTGCATCTTTCCCTTCCTCTTCTTTTCTGGCCTCTTGCCTGATAGCAGTATGGACTCAACAAACATTGCGAGCACTGTTATGTTAGGTGGTCCTCACACAGTACTCTGAGTTGTTTTAGCCATTTTGTTCATATTAATGCATTTCATTGCATTATCATTCCTGCTACCTCATGCGCTTATTTGTCTGCCGTGATGATGGAGGTGGCAGAATCCTCTGAAATATGAACACACTTCTAAAACACTACATGGGATTACATCTTCCTTGTGGTTGCTTTGAGAACCCCACCTCATATCTCACTTACACCTTAGATGCATCATCCCTGTTGTGTCTTACGTAAATCAGGAGGGGGTGGGTACATCAAAACACAACTGCCTTTGTATCCTATTTATTAGGCTGACGACATGTTTCGGCCACTGTGGGCCATCCTCAGGTCACAAAAATATGTAATGAGGAGAAAATATACGGTATAAGAACATTAGTTGTTGTGCATATTTTGAGCTTTCAATGAGATCTCTTTGTTTTGTGGTTATCGATATTGAAACTAATAATATATTCGTCAGATAAAGTGGATAGAGAATAAAGTATATATACATGTTGTAAGTGATGTCTTATGAGTAAAGTGCCTGGGGTTTAAAGTACATATGCATGTTGTACACTTTGATTGCTGTAAAAAAACCAAGTGGGGGTAGTAGTGCTCAGTGGAACGCTTGGGGTATCCCGAGCTTGTTCGTGGCGTTGGTACATCCATGGCTTATTCTCTATCCACTTAACCTGTCGAATATATTATTAGTTTCAATATAGATAACCGCAAGACAGCGAAATCTTGTTGAAAGCTCAAAATATGCACAACAACCAATGTTCTTATACTGTATATTTTTCTCCTCATTACATATTTTTGTTACCTGGGGATGGCCCACAGTGGCTGAAATAATGTCGTCAGCCTAATAAATAGGGTACAAAGGTAGTTGTGTTTTGACATACCCACACCCTCCTAACTCACGCACGTACACTTTTAACCTTGATGGTGTTTTGCTTTGGTTCTTAGGCTATGGAAACCTTGTCCGTTTGGCTGGAGCTGTATAAAAGTTTCCATCAAGTTGCCGTTCAGAATGTGTCAACCTTGGACATCAATGAAGTGTGTGAGACAGTGGCCATGAAAATTTGTCAGGCATTAGTTAGGCACTGTCCCACATCTGCAAATCAGGCAGTACCACTGCTGAAAGCTGTACAGAATATTATCATGTTGATCCCATTCGGTGATATTTGTGGAACTCGACGGTCTTCAAAAAGCAAGTCCAGATATGTGCTTCTGCCAGGTAATTATGCTTGAAATTTAGAAGTTAGAGGTAGGAGGTTAATCTGGAGGATTGGTATCTATTTACCGATTTTACACTGTCACTCCAGTAAGAATTTAATCTGTAACTGATGTACGGTTTTCATTTGAATGTAATTGAAGGCACATAGTGTAATGTTTAAATGAAATTGTTGAAGTAAGGTCTTGTTTATCATTTCCAGCCCAGTGCTGGTGATATGCTGTAGTTACCCATGTGCTGATTTTGATATCTCAGACTTTTGATGTAAAAGTTTCTTTAAAGGATATTGGTACAGTCTTAATTGTAGCAATGCTAAAAACTTTCAGTACAACAAGTACGGCTATTCTTGATTTCAAACTCGCTGTGTTCTGAATGTTGTATTCTTTTTGAAATAATTTGAAATGCCAACTTGAAGCAACAAGGTACTTTTATTGATGTATTCTTAGCTCGACATGTTTTGGTTACATATACACATCATCAAGAGCATTAGATGTTGAGTGCGACTCACGGCACCATCAGCACCGTAAACATGACCTATACAGCGGCTCTCAAGACCACCACCCATCCAAAAACTCGGTGGAAAAAACTATATGCTGCAACTCAACATATAATGCTCCTGATGATGGGCGTATGTACCCGAAACATGTTGAATTAAGAATACATCAATAAAATTACCTTGTTGCATCAAGTTGGCATTTCAAATTATTTCGTGAGGAAGATACACAGTCAAACAACCCTCATGTTGTATTCTTTCTTTTGGGTGATTCCCCAGCGTCTGAATTTTTATATGGGATATAAAATTCAGATGCCGGGGAATCGCCCGAAAGAAAGAATACAACAAAGTACAGCTGTTTCAACATTTATGCACATTGGTCTCATGTATTTCCACCTTTTTTGATCAGCCACTTTAATACCATTGTTTCAAACTTTTGTGACTGATTCAGATGAGTGGGGATGAGACCATGTGGCTGGTGAGTCAGCTTCCTCCACTCCTGGTATTGCATATATCAGTTTCAGCTCAGTCTTGCTCTGTGTTTCATTAAGTGAGATTGATGGGCTTAATGGAAGACATCCCACTGCATTAATATATTTGTTTACCTAACTGGTAAGTCACTGTTACAACTGAATGTTTGTTACGTAATGATCAGCTATGCATATGTGTTGCAGTCGTAACAGACCATCATGAGGTTATGTTTAGAAATTTAAGTGCAAGCACCATAAACGTACTTAATGTGAGATTTCACATTTTTACAGTTTATGAATTGTAATTTAGAGTTTTAAATACTTAAATGTATGAAGTAAAGTAAAGGTAAAGTGATCCCATTACAGGCCCCGTGTGGCCCAGAGGGTGGGTAGAGGTATAGCTCAACTCTTCCATGACTGCGGCACTGGAAGGGGGTGAGTTGTCAGCAGCATGCCCCAGCCACATTTTACCCCCGGGAAAGACCCGGTACCCATTTTACAGGAGGCTGGGTGGGCCCCAGGGCCGGTCTGGATGGGCGGAAAATCTCGTCCCCACTCGGATTCAATCCTGGACCGTCCAGCCCGTAGTCAGTCCCTATACCGACTGACCTACCTGGCCCACAAATGTATGAAGTATTTGCATTATTTTACATCAGGCCCAAGGTGATATTACAGTTTTTATGTTGTTAACCACAATGATGAATTTATTCTAACTTACCTTGGAACATCATATCGATGCACGTTGGGTGTATTCTGCTGTTCCCTTCACTGCAGGATATGGACGCGTCTAATTTCATTATGTGTGAACAGTTTATGTAATTTTATGTTTGTTGTTACTTTTACTGTTGTTCTTAAACTGTGTTGGTATCCTCTTGTTTATGTGAATAGAAGATGACTCCTGCAGCATGGTAAGCATATACTATATTTACTTGAATGCAAGACCAGGTTTTTTCCCCCTAAATTTACTGACCGTGGGATACGAAGTTTTGATATTTGTTACCACATCAATTTCTGGTAAGAAAGATCAACAAAGGTGGCAACGACTGCACACAAGGTCAAGTGTGTTTTCTTTCATCCACAGGGTGGTTGATCCTAACACTGAAAGCAAACACACCTTTCTCCCAGTCTAGTGGCATTACTTTTGTAGCACTGCTAGCTATATGCTCTCATTGCTTGAGCTATGGTGTGGTGTGTGTGGGTGGGTGGTCTCTCATGTATCTTCGCAATTGCCATTAACCTTTCTTCAACAGGTTAACTGCGAATATTGACGAAGTTGAAGTGCAACAGATTGGATTTAAGTGCACCCTGCAGTCACATGTGGCTGACAGTGTACATAGTTGGACAATAAAGTTAGTGATCTCATCGCAGTAAAAGTGCTACATACCTCATTGCTGAATACCACCGTGGTCACCTTCAAAGTACTCCTCTTGGGAAGCTATGCACTGATGCTGGCGCCTAGTCTACGCTTCAAAACAATTTTGGAACTGGTTTTGTGGAAAGGCCGTCAGAGCTGCCGTTGTATCACTCCTGATGACATCATTGTCATCAAAATGCCTTCCTTTCAATATTTCCTTTATCTTCGGGAACAGAAGAAAGGCACTGGGGGCTAGATCTGCTAAACTTGCACTCACATCTCTCTGATTTCGTTTCCACTCTTTCCAAAATTAACAAGAAATTTTATGTTCGTTCTCTGCTCTAATTCAAGCTCCGACATTCTCACGGCAGCACACCAGAACACACGCAGACAGTAATAGATGCCACTCAGAAAGAGACTGCCATAGATCAACAAGAACACAGCTGTGAAACACTGATATGTGAACATCATCAAACCATACCAAGGCTTTTGTCCAGTGCTGCCACAGCAAGCACACGGCGAGTTCGCGAACTTAACTGTCCAACCACATAGTGACACTCCTCATTCAAGTTTTACAGCATATGAAAGGCATATGGCATGTGCCAGTGCAGTTTCATTACTGACTGCACTATTCTTTTCATACATCCTGAAGTTCCATAATTAATATTCATCTACAAATTATCAGCTGCATTTGGTAAAATGTTCATGACCCACAAGAATTTCCTTGGTGACCCCATGATGGAGTCATGATCCATAGTTTCAGAACTGGTTGGTGTCAAGAGTTTTTTTTAGATTTTCCATCTTCAAGCTTTGGTCTGTGTTCTGAAACTTTTGAAACTACTGGATATATTGCAGCCTTCTTTCAACAAATTGTATTTCTTTTTGTTTCAGATAGAGGACAGGTATCAAAGCCAACAAACCACATTACAAATACACTGAATCTTGTGGTGAAAGTTTCCCGCATGTTTTCTGGTTTTGAACGCTCAGGTGAATGGTACAACACTGCAGGCACGCTCATAATGAGCTGTTTGGAGACGGTGTTCAAGAACATGACTGTGACCAGCATTACTGCTGCTGTCCCAGTGATGTCCAGCCTTTCAGATTGCGTTCTTCACCTCTTACAAGTGAACCCACTTCAAGATGGGACTACCAAATTTTGGCACGAATCATTACATCGATTGTGGAAATGTTATTTTAGTTTCATTGAGACTTACATACCTCAGAAATCAGTGAAGGACTTTCTTCTTGGCTGGATGGCAGTATTAATAGAAGCTGGCTTCAGTCATCCACAGCAAGAAATAAAGGACACAACACTAACCTTCTGGGACAACATAGTTGTTCCAGCATTTGCCAAAGACAACATTGATGCACCTGAAGTTCTGAAGGAGGCAAGGAAAAAGAGTGAGCAGACAAAAGACACATCCTGTGTTGTGCCTGATAGTACCTGTGGTCTGGTGGATGATAAGGAAAAGCCAAATGATTCACATTCAGAAGCAGTGTTTGCATTTCCTGAAGAAACTGTTGAGGTTTGTACACTAAAGTGTAGATCTTTGTAGGTCACATGTGTTACAGTCATCATAACCATAAGATTTTATTTTAAGGGTTCTAAAGAAATTGTTTCCCTGCCACTCGTCGATGGTGCTGAGCTGTGTCTATCCATCTGTCTATACTCTGAATTATCTGTATTATAGACCCTGTACTCTGATCAAAGAACAAATGGACACATGTAGGCAGAGTTTAAGACCATCTGTTTTGACATGAGACTTCCACTGGATTCCTTTCCTCTGGTAACTCCTTTAAGAAACAGAATATGTAGAGAGAAGGCAAGAATATGAATGTCTTATGGTGGGATGTACGTGCAGTGTATGCGGGTTGTGTTTATTCTTTTGCTGGCTGTGGTGTAGTTGTTACACCACTGGGGACCATCTTGTTTTCATGGTTTAAACTCCCTGTCAGTGGTATTATTAACATGGTTACAATATATGCCTGTGAGATGGGACCAGATTAATGCTGTTCGTGGCATGATACAAAGTTCTGTGTGGTGTTTGGTAATGATTAAAGTGTGTTCAACTGTTGTGGAGGGAACTGTTTTGAAAATGGGTTAGAACATAGGGGACAGTTGCGTAGGTGATTTGTAACAGTGATAACGGATGGAACATTTTAATGTGGTGGATGTTAATATATCAGTTTGCAGTCTTCTACAGGAGTACATAGAGGTTCCTCCCAAACCTTGGTACCTGTCTACCATAAAGTATGGTGTCACCTTCCAGATAAGAACTGTTATCTCAATTGAGTAGTAAGACGTGTGTCCAACTGATCATGAAACCTTTTCAAATGTACAAACCAGCTCATACAATTATATTAACAGTCTATATTATATAATGTGACTTACTTTAGGTATTATAAATGACTTCCATTAACTCTCAGACATACTTGACATCTGTTGAACAGATTATTTGAAAACAGTTTGAAGTTTTATACACTATAGAAATTGCTCGTAGTGCACGAGTGATGGTAAAGTCGAAGTTCGTTACGTATGTGTCTGGACTGTGTATGTATCTTTTGTCTTTCAAGACTGTCCCCCTAGCAAATAGTCCTTCGGCATCAGATCATGAGAATGAGCAGGCCACAGAGGTCAACTGATTGTTTGGTCCGCAAAAATGTTACACTAAGTTGCTGTTTAATTTTTGGCTATATGGGGGTTTGCACCATGTTGCTGGAAGAGCACATTTTCCCTCTCTTCATTACTTAAATATTCATAAGATGTACCTTTCTGAATTTAGTGTGTGTACGGAAATGCTACTTATCCCTGCCAAGTCCTATGCGTGCACGTCCCTGCCATGGCCCTTGGAAACGTCTTCGGATGGCTAAGCCATGTAAGGGCGAGACGCAAGTTTCTGTTGCGAAAACTGGGACAAACCAGCTAAGGGAGACAAACCCGACAGAAAATCCTAGGTCGTCCAAGGTGGTGAGGGTTGAGCACAAGGTCAGCAATCTTGTCTTGCAAAACTTGACATGCTAAATTTTCTCGACAAAGAAATGAAAGGCTGATAAAACGAGCACAACCTACGTGAGTCAGACGGATTAAAACGGACGCAATTTATGTGGGGACTTGGAATATAATGACAATGCTGAAATCAGGAAAAATGAATGAAATAGCCGATGAAATGTTAAAAAACACAATTGCAAATAATAGCCTTACAAGAACTAAGATGGGAGTTGGGCAAATTAATGTAACCAAATATACACTCTACTATAGCTGTAACCCAGAAAAAACTGGCCAACTTGAAACTGGATTCGTGATTCAAAATGAAATTAAGAAGAACAGACTTAGCTTTGGACCATATAATGAAAGATTGTGCAGATTATTAATTAAAGGAAGATTTAAGGATTTATCTCTAAGTGTACACAATCCTGTTGAAGAGAAAACTGGTGAAGAAAAAGAAGGGTTCTCTGAAGATTTACAAATAGTCCATAACAAAATTCCCAAACACGACATAGTTATAATTTTGGGAGATTTGAATGCCAAAATGTTGCAGGTAAACATACACTCCGTGAGGTCTCAAACAGAAATGGTGAGTGGGTCTGTGAGTACGCAGTCGCAAACAACGTGAAGATAATAAGTGCCTATTGTGAACATGAAAAATACATAAAGGAACATGGACATCACCAGATGGCAACACGCTGAATCAAATAGACCATGTAATGACAGATGCAAATAAAAAAGGAGTGATAAAAGATGTTAGAACAATAGGAGGTTTGATTTGTGACTGACCATTTTCTAGCGAAAATTGTAATAAAGCGGAAGTTGTTCAGAACACAGATTAAAGCAACTAAGCAAATGAAGTGGAATCAAAGTAACATATAGGATCCTGCAATGCTAAAACAATACAGAATGTATCTTCATAACAGACTAATAGGAAAAGAAGCTCAACAGGATATCGAAGGAGAATGGACACAAATAAAAGATACAATAATAGAATCAGCTAATGAAGTTTTCCAAACGCAAACCACTTCTAATAGGAATGAATGGTGGGATGAGTCGTGTAACTTAATAATGTCTCAGAAGAATGAAGCCAGAAAGAAATATTTATATGTTAAGACTAGAGCTACTTGCGAAATATATGAAGTGAAAAGAGCAGAAGTTAACAGAGTGTGTAAAGAAAAAAAAAAAGAATTTGGATAAATAACAAAATCAAATAAATAGAAGAAGCAAGTAACAAAAATGATACAAGAAAATTTTATAAAGAAGCTCAGTTTTTCAATAAACAGCAATTGATGTTAACCAAAATTTTGTAAAGAGAGGAATGATAACATATTGTCAGAGCATGGAGACATTCTATGAAGGTGGAGACAATACTTGTGTGACTTACAAACCATCAACACCAGATCTGAGGAGTTAATTTCTGAAAACTTAATTTTAAGTCATGCTGAAGAGATACCCCCACCAACCTATCATGAAGTAAATCAAGTAATAGAGAAGCTGAAAATACATAAGGCTGCAGGATCGGACAACATACCAGCAGAGCTAATAAAACGAGGTGGGTCAGAGTTAAAAACAAGGATACACAAATAAATAATGAAGATATGGGAAGAGGAAACTCTACCAACAGAATAGATGGAAGGAATAATCTGTCCAATATATAAGACAGGTGACAGGATGATATGCAGTAACTACAGACCAATCTCTCTCCTGAATGTAGTGTATAAAATTTTCTCAGTCCTAATGTAAGATAGATTATCTAAAATGGTAGAGAGCAAATTAGAAGATTGCCAAATGGGATTCCAACTGAACCGATCCACAATTGATAATGTATTTATAGTGAGACTAATTATTGAAAAATGGCATGAATTCAACATAGAGTTGCATAACGTCTTCATTGATTACACACAAGCATTTGACTCAATTTTTGGAAATAAAATAATAAAATGCTTAAATAAATATGAAATACCAAGTAAATTAATTAAACTGATAGTAAGGACATTACAAGATACAAAAGCTAGAGTCAGAGTAAACCAAACTACACAGAAAAGTTTGAAATATCGATCAGAGTGAAACAAAGCGACCCGTTATCAGCAACTGTATTTAGTATAGTTATTGACGATATTTTAAAGCGGCTAGAACTGAGAGGCAACATATCAACACGTTTAGAACAATGCTCAACATATGCTGATGATATATTAATCACTGCCCGAACTGAACAATGATAGACACTCAATTAATATGCCAACTAATGCATGTATATAAAAGTTACACATTAAAACACTAAAACTGCTCCGACATGTTTTGGTCCTAAGACCATTATTAGGGAGCTATACTTTCCTTGCTAAAGTCACATTAAAAATAGTCACTGATTAACTTCGTTGTACTAATAGGGTGTTGTGGCAGCATGCTGTGTTGTGTAAGGTTATGCTGCGAAGAGTGCCCTGCTGTGGATGTGCATTCTGTGCTTCGCACATCCGTAGCAGGGCACTCTTCGCAACATAACCTTAAACAACACGGCATGCTGCCATGACACCCTATTAGTATAACGAAGTTAATCAGTGACTATTTTTAATGTGACTTCAGCAAGGAAAGTATAACTCCCTGATGATGGTCTTAGGACCAAAACATGTCGGAGCAGTTTTAGTGTTTTAATGTGTAACTTTTATATAAGTGCATTGGTTGGTTTATTAATTGAGTAACTCGACAACATGCACGGTGTAACAATGAAAATAAAATGATAGACACCTTTAAAAAACTGAAGAACATTTCATTACAATTTGGTCTAATAGTAAAAGAGAACAAAACGAAGTACATGAAGTGTACAAGGAAAGAAACCCAACTAGATATGTTAACAGTGGACAACATGCACATTGATCAGGTTAGATCATTCAGCTACCTTGGTACTGCTGTGAGTGGGAATAACACTCCGGAAGAAGAAATCAGAGAAAGAAATGCTAAAGGGAATAAAACATTCTATGCAAATAAAACTCTTTTTAAAAGTAACTTGGTGTCCAGTAAATCCATTAAAGTTATATTGGTCAGTAATTAGACCAATTGTAGTTTATGGCTGTGAAACATTGGTCCTCAAAGAAAGTATTATACAAAAACTCTCTGTGTTTGAGAGGAAAATATTAAGGAGAATATTTGGGCCAACTAAGGAAGCCAATGGTATTTGGAGAGTTAAAACAAATAATGAGTTGGATGAATTAATTAAACACCGGAACATAATAAATTATGTTGGTTTGGACACACGAATAGGATGCCCGAAACTAGCATAGTAAAAAGAATACCCAAAAGGAAACCATTCACAGGAAGACCAGCAGGAAGGCCCAAGTCTTGATGGGAAGATGATGTCAGGAATGGTCTGAAGAAGATGAAGTTTCTGACGTGGGCAGAACAAGTACAGGACCACCTTAAATGGAAGGATATTGTTGAGAAGGCCAAGACTAACATAGTTGTAGCGCCATAGAAGAAGAAGAAGGGGAAGTGTGTACAGAAGCTGAGTCTGATTAGTAATGTTGCACCAATGGTGTACCATATGCCATCTTTTAGTTCAGCTCTGTAGGGCTCTGATGATGTTATATAACTCATTGACATAATCTTTTCTTGGAATTTTTCCATTGCCTAGTTTTTAATGTGGTGCAGCATTTTGGAAGCTTGCTGCGCTTCTGTCAGCGGACGAGGAAAGCTCCTACTCTGGTGGATGTTTAGATCAAGCTGTTCGCAGTCACAGATCTGAGAGATTCACTGGTCCACCAAAGTAGGTGTGTTTTTTTGCCTCAAGTTGGAAGCAGAGCCACTTTCTGAAACGTTGTGCTGTTAAAAATTAGACAGTGAACAAAGTCCAAAAATAGAGGATTCATGTCACAAACTTTGGTGTCATGTAATGGCACTTTTTGTATTAGTCGTGATTGTTGACTGATCATTTTCATTATTCTGAGTATTTACATGGCCATTAAAGTAGAACTATGCTTTATCTGTAAAATAAGTTAATGACTGTTAGTTTCACAGAACCAGTTACAAAACTACCCTCACAACACTTCCTGCACCCAGGAGTCTTTGCACAGTTGTCACTGAGTATGGTTTTGACTGCAGTTTTGTACAGATTACTGTAACACCATTTCCTGTGATATCTGAAAGGTTTTTCTAATCATGGTCCATTGTTAGCTAATGTTTCTTCTGAAAGAAGAACTTGCTTTTGTTGTTATCGCAAGGAACCTCTTCTTTGGAATTTGTTCATCAGTCAATATAGTGTTGATTTGAAGGTACTGAATGACCAGGAAACAGACTTGAAAATTGTCTACAATTCTTTGTACAGTATCCTTCCTAGTACGGATTTCCATAGAAAGAATCCTTCATATCATATTGTATTTTATATTTACAATAAAATGCCTGTATGTTGCACTGTATTTGTATTCACAAACCACAAAAGATAGTTCATGCTTACAACACAGAACGTGAAACTCGGATGTATGCATGGATCATGTGACCATAGTGAAATGATGTACATACACATGGCAGTAGGACTGATGGTCTGTGACTGATACTGCAGCTGATCAGGTTGCCATGTGGTTGGGTTCCACTCACCACCGAACTTGCTGTACCAAGTTTTGCGTGAGCTTAGAATGTCTGACACTGCAGAACCATGCAGTGCTCCATACTTTTGTCAAGTAGGGCATTTAATATTTATTTCAATCATTCTTGTCTCTTCTTGCAGGCTGGCTTTTATTAAATACTGTGTTATGTTTTTTACTTATATCTGATTGTCATTTCTTTCAGCGTCCAAAGCACCGCCAGTCCTTACTTAAGAAGTTACAGGTTGAGGGTCATATTTTGACAAAACACCAGAAAGAAGTGTTCCGGCACAGAAAACATGACATTCCTGTCCTCTACAGTAGCACCCTCCAGCCTTTACAGGAAGACTCCAATATATCTGAGAGTTCCCAAGACACGTGAGTGGCCTGTATAATCTCTTAAAGCATGAAATTTTATTATCTTGGTATCACAGAAACACGTGAAGGTTCTTTGATGAGAAAGTAGATTTTTTGCCATGAATAAACAAATTGTGAAACCCATATACGAGGTCTGTTAGAAAAGTATCCGACCGTATTTTTTTATGCGAACACCTGATGGATTATAATCTAGCGCGCTTGCATGAGCCGACCTTGAACCTTAGTGCGCATGCGTGAATTTTTT